>Ga0210394_10000135_pt1 | contig 178284 bp, 129 predicted proteins | sample IncBWC12MmetaG_FD_160121 | JGI IMG/M metagenome (GOLD analysis project Ga0210394, IMG submission 160121) | Forest soil microbial communities from Barre Woods Harvard Forest LTER site, Petersham, Massachusetts, United States - Inc-BW-C-12-M | ecosystem: Environmental > Terrestrial > Soil >...
GACGATGAGCGTGAGGTGCAACCGCCGAGAAGTTCTGAAAGCGCTGGCCGCAGCTTCGACGGCCATCATCGTGCCTCCGGCCAAAGCGCAACAAGAGGCGCAGGGGCCCTCCGCGCGACCAATCGAGCTACAAATCGCTTCCGTAAGTCCTCACACCATTCGTCTGAGCGTAGTTCCACTTGAAAACGGCTCCCCAGGAAAAATTCCGCTCGACGGATCACTCGTCCAGGAATCTTGGGGCGAGCCGATCGCAAGGCTACGCTCGGAGCCTGAGAATCCGATCGTAGCGGGAGACTGCCATCTCAAGATTTCCTTCCATCCCGTCACCATCGCGATAAAAGACCTTCGCGGTACGCTAATTCAAGAATTCTCGCTGGATCAGAACACAGGCGTTCTTTCCTTCCTGCTAGGACTGTCGCCTTTGTATGGGCTCGGCGAAGGAGGTCCGCAATTCGATCGTCGCGGCTCCGTCGACTCCATGCGAAACGGCCAAGGCGGCTACAAGCTGACTACTCATGGGGGCCGCGTCCCCATCCCGTGGATCGTCGGAACTTCCGGCTGGGCGATATTTTTTCATCAGCCTCACGGCACCTTTGACCTCTCGGGCCCGGACGGAAAATTTCAACCGGTAAACGACGCGGTGGCTCTTCCACTCGATCTCTTCTTCGTCTCCTCCCCCGATCCCGCAACAATTCCCTCGGAGTATGCTCGCATCACCGGCCGCCCGGAGATGCCACCCCTTTGGAGTTTCGGTTATCAGCAATCGCATCGCACACTAGGCAGCCGCGAAGAAGTGCTCGCGGAAGCAAAAACTTTTCGTGATAAGAAATTACCCTGCGACGCGCTGATTTATCTGGGCACCGGTTTTTGTCCCTCCGGCTGGAACACCGAGAACGGCTCGTTCGTCTGGAACGCTCGGGTATTTCCCGATCCGAAGGAAATGATGGGCGAACTGCGCAAAGATCATTTTCACGCCGTAGTCCATACTGTGATTCTCTCGGACAGACTTCGCGGAACAGCGCACGATGCCTGCGATCTCGCGCGCTACGACGAATCGGAGGCAAGCTGTTATTGGGACGCGCATCGCAAAACTTTCGCGGCGGGCGTGGACGGCTGGTGGCCCGACGAGGGCGACCCACTCGACATCGCTTCACGGCTCGTTCGAAATCGCATGTATTGGGAAGGCCCGCAGATCGATCGGCCGAACGAGCGTCCCTATGCGCTGCACCGCAATGGCTATGCCGGCATGCAACGATACGCGTCATTTCTCTGGTCGGGCGACGTCTATTCCACTTGGGAAACATTGAAGACTCACATTCCCATCGCCATCAATACGGGCTTAAGCGGCATTCCCTATTGGGGCACCGACATCGGCGGCTTTGTGCCAACTCCGGAATTCACCGCGGAATTGTATCTGCGCTGGTTTCAGTTCGGCGCGTTTTGCACGCTCTTTCGTTCGCACGGACGCGCCTGGAAGCTGCGGCTGCCTTGGGGATGGAACACCGGCGACACTGGCCCAAAGGAAATCAACAATTACAACGGAGCGGCGCTTCCCGATTCCATCCAGTTGCACGACACTCGCGTCGAACCCATTTGCCGCAAATATCTGGAGCTGCGCTACCGTTTGTTGCCGTATTTGTACAGCTCTGTCCACGAATGCACGAACACTGGCATGCCGATCATGCGCGCGCTGTGGCTTCATTTTCCCGACGATCCGAAGGCCGTCGCCTGTGGCGACGAGTATTTGTGGGGCAAGAGCATGCTCGTGGCTCCAGTGGTCGAAAAAGGAGCTGCTGCTCGCCAAGTTTACCTGCCAAGCGGTGGCTGGTACGACTTTTGGACTGGAGAGCGCCTCGTCGGAGGTCGCGAAATCAACCGCCCTGTTGATCTCGAAACCATGCCCCTCTACATCCGCGCCGGATCCATCTTGCCCTTGGGCCCGGTGAAGCAGTTTACTTCCGAACAGGTAGATGCACCGCTGTCCGTTTGCATCTACCCCGGCGCCGATGCCTCCTTCTTGCTGTACGAAGACGACGGCATCTCTTTCAATCATCGCAAAGGCGAGTGGATGGGCATCCAAATGACCTGGCACGACGCCGGAAAAAAACTAAGCCTGCGCCTGACCGATGGTTCGCGCATTCTTCAACCAACTCCGCGCCCGATCACCGTCCAATTGGCCGACGCAAAAGAAAACATCACCTTCAACGGACACCCGGTTGAGGTATCGTTTTAGCTCTTAGCGCGTGGCCACGCAAAAACAAAACCAGAATTCCAGCAGCCACAAGATTTGCCAGCAACCACCCCAAACCGGTCGTGAAGGAGCCGGTTTTTGTCACCAAATAACCCATCAGCAATGGACCCGCAAAACCTCCCAAGTTGCCAAGCGCGTTAATCATTCCGATTGAAGCTGCCGCCGCGGACTCGCCAAGAGTAATCGTCGGCAAAGCCCAGAAGCAGGACTGATATGCGTGGACACACGCAGCGTACACTGCAAAAAATTCGAACTGCACCCAGAATTGTGAACCGAAAAGAATCGCTAGCAACATCGCAAGCGCACCCAGGAATAGCGGACTAGCCGTATGCCAGCGCCGCTCCTGCCTCCGATCCGAGTGCCAACCGTTCAGCAACGTCGCAGCCAAGGCCAAAAGGTACGGAAGCGCCACCAGCATCGTGACTTTCCAGTTGCTGAATCCAGACGCGCGTTTCAGAATCGTCGGAAACCAGATGGTGAAGCCGTAGTACCCGGTAACGCTAAAGAAGTAGATGAGCGCGAGCAGGATAACTTCTCTGTGACGCAGCGCTTCTCCGATGCTGTACGAGCGAACGGCCGTCTTCTCTACATTTCTCCGGTGAAGTTCGGTCGTAATCCATTGGCGTTCGGCTTCGGGCAGCCATCTGGCCCGGCTGGGCCGGTCCGTCAAAAACAGCAAGGTAACAATTCCCAACAAGACCGCGGGAATTCCTTCGATGATGAATAACCACCGCCAGCCTTCGAGGCCGTACCAGTGAATCCGCAAAATCGCGCCGGCAACGGGTGAGCCCAAAAGGTTCGAAAGTGGCAGCGCCGCCATGAAGGAAGCTACCGCCTTCGCCAGATCGCGTTGCGTGAACCAATGTGTAAGATAAACGATAACGCCGGGGAAAAATCCGGCTTCGGCGGCGCCGAGCAAAAATCTCAACAGGTAAAACTGATGAGCCGTGTGGACGAACCCCACGAAAACCGTGATGATGCCCCAGGTGATCATGATGCGGGCAATCCAAAGCCGCGCGCTCCAGCGCTCCACAATTAACGCCCCGGGGACTTCAAGCAGCACGTAGCCGACGAAAAAGATTCCTGCGCCCAGCCCGAACACTCGGTCGCTAAAGCCCAAATCGTGCGACATGGTCAAAGCTGCGTAAGCCACATTTACGCGGTCAAGAAAATTGACTACATACAAAAGCCAAAGGAAGGGAAGAATACGAATCGCGATCCGGCGCCTAGCGCTCCATTCGACCGCCGACGCGGGTGCCCGATCCATCACGCTTCGGCCACTACTGGTATTTCGCCTGCAATTGCCTCGCCGACGTCTCGCGTGCTTGCTTTGCCTCCAAGATCGGGAGTAAGGACCTCGGATCTGGCCAATACCAATGCAATTGCCTTCTCAATTGCTCGTGCGGCTTTGGCTTCTCCAAGATGTTCCAGCATCATCGCTCCCGACCAGATTTGCGCGATGGGGTTGGCAATCCCTTTTCCCGCGATATCTGGCGCAGAGCCGTGTACCGGCTCAAACATGGAAGGAAATTCCCGTTCCGGATTCAGGTTGGCCGAAGGCGCTAAGCCGATCGAACCGACAACTGCCGCGCTGAGATCGGACAAAATATCACCGAATAAATTCGACCCAACGACCACGTCAAACCATTCGGGATGGCGGACAAAGTGAGCGGTCAGAATATCAATATGGTATTGGTCGGTCCGAACGTCCGAAAAATCTCGCGCGACGGCCGCGAAACGCTCATCCCAGTACGGCATGGTGTGGATGATTCCATTCGACTTTGTGGCTGATGTGACATGTTTCTTGCGGTTTCGCGCGAGCTCAAAGGCATAGCGCATAATGCGGTCGCAGCCTCGCCGCGTGAAAACCGTTTCCTGCACGACGATTTCTGCGTCCGTATGGTGGTTCAGCCGCCCTCCCACTTCAGAGTACTCGCCTTCGTTATTTTCCCGCACGATGCAGATATCGATTTCTCCGGGAGGAAATCCTTTTAAGGGAGATTCGATGCCAGGCAGCAGCCGCACCGGCCGGAGGTTGACATACTGCTGAAATTCTCGCCGAATTGGAATCAGCAGCCCCCACAATGAAACGTGATCCGGTACTCGGGGACAACCCACTGCCCCAAGATAGATCGCGTCGAAACTGCGCAACTGCTCCAGCCCATCTTTGGGCATCATTCGCCCTGTCTTCAGATAGGTCTGGCAACTCCAATCAAAGTGCTCCCAGCAAAATGATACGCCGTAGCGGTTCCCGGCAATTTCCAGCACACGCAAACCTTCGGCCACCACCTCGCGTCCGATTCCGTCCCCCTCAATGACGGCAATTTTGTAACGGCTCATTGGGCCTCCGTGATTTGCACCTGAAGCACGTTTCTACCGTCCGAGCGTTACCGCGCAGTCTTCGTGGTTAGTGGGCTAAATATTTCTTGCTATTCTGCGTTCGAGAATTGAAAACTTCGAAGTTTCCATCCGGCCAGGCAGTCAATTCTAGATAGTTGCCACTGTCCGGCCCTTCCAGGTTGGCGATAAATTCCGGGGCAACGTTGTGCGTTGAACCGCCCTCCTCGGAAAAGTGCAGTTGCCACAGATTTTCGAGATGCGGAATCTTCTCAATATTAGTCCACGCGGAGGGCGTCCCCCCTTTTTTTGCTCCGTTATCCATAATCGCCACGCGAGGAGAAATTGCATTCAAGAACACCGGGCTGTTGCTTTGATCCCAGCCATGATGAGAGACAATGTAAATATCAACGGTGCCAATTTTGTTTTTCGGGCAGACCAAATCCCTTTCCTTGTCGCGAGTGAGATCTCCCAAATCCAGAATGCGCAGTTTGCCAAAGCGGATAAGTGTTCCCAGGGAACGAACGTTCTCGGTCTGGTCCGTCGGATATTGCTCGCCAGTCTGGCACGCGGGATTCTCTTCTCCGGCTCCCGTCAATGGGTAATCGATGACAACACCATCGGAGCTCAGCACCGTCACTTGCATCCCGGGAATCGGCAGGCTGTCGTCGGGTTTGAGTGTGACGCGCTTAAGCTTTTTCGTTACCAGCAGATCTTGATACGCATTCCAAACTTGTACCGTCGGCGCGTCTGTGCTCTCTCGGTTGTCGCCATGATCGACGACCTCTCCCACTGGAATTCGCGCAACGAGTTGCGGCAGACCACCGGCGTGGTCCATGTGAAAGTGCGTGAGCAGGACATAATCTATTTTCTGAATTCCCTCCTTCTTCGCGATCGCGACAATCCGATCTGCATCCCGCCCATCATTTCCGGGCCAACCGGTGTCGATCAACAGAGATCTCCCTTCTGGCGTCACGAATAACGTCGCCTGCCCTCCCTCCACATCCACAAAAAAGATGCGCAGCGTTGTCTGTTCCGGGCGCGGAGATCCCTCGGCATCAGAGAACGCTGCGAAGGCGGCGAAGACCAATGCCGCGCTCATGATGTTTCCGTAGAATGAAAAACGCGATCTGATTATCGCTCGGGGTGCGCTACGAGGCATGTTCGAGACTCCAGGAATGAGGCATCGAAATCATCTTCCCGCAGCGGCAACTCGTCAAGTGAAACCTTTTCCTGAGATTACGTTTACCCATGTATTTTGCGCTATGATTCGCAAGTCGGAATACACCGGAAATCCGATAGCTTTGATCCCAAGGACTGAATCATGAAAAAGCTGCGTAGCCAGGAATGGTACGGACGGAAGGATCGCGACGGGTTCATCTACCGGAGCTGGATGAAGAATCAAGGCTGGCCTGCCGATCTTTTCGATGGCCGGCCGGTAATCGGTATTTGCAACACCTGGTCGGAGCTTACGCCCTGCAACGCTCATTTTCGCGAGCTCGCCGAGTCCGTCAAGCGCGGTGTTTGGCAGGCGGGCGGGTTCCCTCTCGAATTTCCCGTCATGTCGCTCGGCGAAACGCAGTTGCGTCCGACTGCGATGCTCTTTCGAAACCTAGCGAGCATGGATGTGGAAGAATCGATCCGCGGTAATCCGATCGACGGCGTCGTCCTGCTCATGGGTTGCGACAAAACCACACCATCGCTCCTTATGGGTGCGGCTTCCTGCGATCTCCCAACTATCGGACTATCGGGCGGACCGATGCTCTCAGGGAAATTTCACGGCCACGATTTAGGATCAGGAACGGGCCTGTGGCAAATGACCGATCAGTTGCGCACCGGCAAGATGAAGCTCGAAGAGTACGTCGAAGCGGAGAGTTGCATGCACCGGTCGAAAGGCCACTGCATGACAATGGGCACTGCTTCAACCATGGCATGCATGGTCGAAGCGCTCGGCATGAGCCTGCCCGGCAATGCCGCGATTCCTGCCGTCGACGCGCGCCGCACTACTCTTGCGCATATGACCGGACGCCGGATCGTGGAAATGGTGGCTGACGATCTTTGCATATCGAAAATACTTAAGCGCGAAGCTTTCGAAAACGCCATTCTCGCTAACGCCGCCATCGGCGGATCGACAAACGCGGTGATTCATTTGATCGCGATCGCCGGCCGGGTCGGCGTGCCATTGCACCTTAGCGATTTCGATCGACTGGGATCTTCCCTGCCTTGCCTTGTCGATATTCAGCCATCGGGAAAATATCTTATGGAAGATTTTTTCTATTCAGGTGGATTGCCGTCGGTTCTCCGCGAGCTTGGCGAAGCCAATGTGCTGCGCAAGGAAGCCATCACCGCAAATGGCCAGCCGATTTGGAAGAATGTCGCCGACGCCCCATGTTGGAATCGCGAAGTCGTTCGTCGCTTTGCTGAACCTTTCAAACCAAGTGCCGGCATTGCTGTCCTGCGCGGCAATCTCGCTCCGGACGGTGCTGTGATCAAACCCTCTGCGGCAAGTCCTCAACTGCTTCAGCATCGCGGCCGCGCCGTCGTCTTCGAAGCCATCGAAGAATTCCACTCGCGCATCAACGATGAAACCCTGGACATCGACGAATCTTGCGTGATGGTCCTCAAGAACTGTGGTCCCCGCGGGTACCCGGGCATGGCCGAGGTCGGAAACATGATGCTGCCGCCCAAAGTGCTCCGCAAAGGCGTCACCGACATGGTCCGTATTTCCGATGCGCGCATGAGCGGAACTGCGTATGGAACTGTAGTCCTTCACATTTCTCCTGAAGCTGCTGTCGGCGGCCCACTTGCGCTTGTTCAATCGGGAGATATGATCGCTCTGGACGTTCCACAGCGATCGCTCTGTCTGGAAGTGGATGCAAAAACTCTAGCCGACCGCCGTGCAAAGTGGGCTCCTCCGCCAAATCCCGAACGCGGCTGGCTGAAGCTATACTCCGAGCATGTCCTACAAGCGGACAAAGGCGCCGACCTGGATTTTCTGGTCGGCCGCAGCGGCGCGCACGTGGCGCGAGACTCTCACTAAAAGCCGGTATGTACTAGAGCCCCTCAGCTCAGCAGCTCACGATTGATGCTTAGAACTGCAGCTTGAGCGCCAATTGCACGATGCGCCCTGGCTGAGCCGCTTCGATTTGACCAAAGCCCGGCGAATTGATGTCATTGTTCGGCAACTCGAAGTTAACGTTGTTAAAGATATTGAAGATCTCCGCGCGAAATTGAAGATTCACGGTCTCGCGGATAGGAATTGTCTTGATCGCGGAGAAATCCCACTGTTGAAAGGCCGGGCCGTCCATCGTATTACGGCCGACGTTGCCAAACTGTCCGGTGGCAGCGTGTTGAAATGCGCCGGTATTGAACCAACACTGTGGTGTCCGCACTGCCGCTCCGCCGGGGCAAGAACCCGTGTTCGGATCGCCGGTGGCGTTCGGGCGGCTGCTGAAGAATCCTGAAATTTCCGGCGCGCTGCCCTGGAGAGAGGGATTGCTCGAATCGTAGACGGTGAACGGCGTGTTGCTCATCAGTGTCGTGATTCCGTTTACCTGCCAATTGCCCAGAATTTGCCCGTACCAGTTGTCGGGATGCTTGAGCCACGGCAAATCCCATTGGTAGCTCACAACAAGCCGGTGCCGCGCATCGAACATCGATCTTCCCCACTCCGACTTTACGTCGAACGGATTCTGGGCTAGGTCGTTTTCTCCCGCGACGCTCTGCGAAGCTGAACCCGTAATATTGAACGAGGACACGTCGTCGAGCGTTTTCGACAGCGTGTACGAAGCCAGCATCGAGAAACCGCGCGCGAAGCGCTTCTTCAGGCTCACTTGCAGCGCGTTATACGACGAATCCGAGATTCCGGCAATCTCGCCAACCGAAGAATACGTGCAGGGCGTGGTTCCGGTGACCGTGCATCCTGAATACAACCGGCGCTGGTCCGCATTGTCCTGTGTCGATTCCCCTGGTATGTAAACCGCGGGATTAGCCTCGATGAAGCGCGGTAATTTCGTACCCTTGGTTCCGATGTAGCCCACTTCCAGTAGCCAATCGCTACCCAGGGCGCGCTCGACATTCAGATTCCAATCCTGTGCGTACGGTAGGCGGAGATTGGGATTGAGCACTAGCAAAGTCATCGGTTGGGCGAAAGCTCCATCGAACGGATTCTGCCCATTAAACGGATCGGCAAAATTCGGTACGCTGATCTGCGGAGTCTGCAAATACGGCGGAGCGCTGATGGGATCCTGCAGCGGCCCGCCCTGCCCGGTGTAATAGGGATCATAGAAAATGCCATAGGCGGAGGTCACGAGCCATTTCCCGTCTCCCTTAACGTCCCAAGCCAGGCCCACACGGGGCGCAAAGGCGGCTCGGTCGGTGGGAATCAGGCCACGCGGGACGCCCTTGTCTCCTGGATAGAGCAACCCCGTCGGAGCACTCGGAAAGACCGTCGATTGCCGACCAGGAATCCACAAATTCTGATGGTTGTGATTCTCCGTGTAAGGTGAAGGAACTTCATATCGCAACCCATAGTTGACGGTGAAATGCCGGGAGACCTTCCAAGTGTCCTGACCGTACAGGTTAAACGCCTGGCCGCGCAAAGCCCGGTAAAAGTTCCCCCCTCCCTGCAAAAAAACTACCGGTTGGCCAAAGAGGAAGCTCGCAAACGTGTTGCTGAAAGGGAATGTAGAGAATACAAAGAAGCCGTTCGTCGCGATGCCTTGCAGCACGTTAATCTGGTCGTACTGATAACCGCCGCCGAACTTAACCTGGTGCGGGCCGGTTACCCATGTGAGCGAGCCAGAAAAGTCAAAAGTGTTCTGATAGCTGTTGCGGGGCCCGGTAATGGGATCTCCGATCGATGCATATCCGCCGACTTGAATAAACGGCGGACCGATGGCGGATTCGAGAGAAGGTTTGTAGTGAAAACCCAAGCTGGCGGGATCCGTATGATTGATATTCTCGCCGACGAGAAACTTGTTACGTAAATAGGACGCGCGCAGAAGTCCGATGAGGGAATGCGAAAACGTGTGCGTCTCTTGCGCTACAAAGTTCTGATCCCGTTGATTCTGGCCCACGGGGAACCCCGGCACGTTGGCCCCGATGTTCGAGAGAGGATCGATCTCATCCGCCTGGCCAAAACTGTACCGGAAGTTGAGCGTGTCGCGCTCGGTCAGGTAGTGATCCAGGCGCGCCCCGAACTGATCCGAATTTGATGTCAACATCAGGGTATCCACAAAGGTGAACGGCCCAGAATTTGCCAGCGGATAATACGGAAGAAGGGTCTGCGAGAGCGGGCTGACAAACGGCAACTGGTTGAAAGGTACGGGCTGAGGCGGCGAATTGGGCGGAACGAAGAAGTTCAGGAGTTGGCCATTCGGACTACTGCACAATCCTTGGCTGTTAAAAGTCCCGTTGTATAACGCGCATTGATCCGCGAAGTTCCCGGCGCGCTCGGCGTTCGAGGGAACGGTTGTCCGCGTCGTTTCTCCCTGCTGATCGCGCACGCCCTCGTAATAGAGAAAGAAAAAAGTCTTGTCTTTCTTGATCGGGCCGCCAAAGGTGCCCCCAAACTGATTGCGTTGCAAGGGTTCCACGCTGTCGGCAAAAAAGCTCTTCGCGTCCATGGCGTTGTTTCGCACAAAGTCCCACAACGAACCGTGGAATCCGTTGGTTCCGGAACGCGTGATGATATTTGTCGTGGAGCCCGTGCTATGCCCGAACTCCGCGTTTGCCGTGTGCGTCAGAATGCGAAATTCCGCGATGGCATCCACGGGCGGTTCCATCACAAAGCCGCCGTCGACGGTGTCGAAGTTATCGGCGCCGTCGATTAGGAAATTGTTGGATTCCGGCCGCTGCCCGTTCACCGCATAGGCTTGCCCAGCGCGCAACGAACCGCCGGCTTCGAGCAGCCCTGGCGTCAGTGGCACAACGCCTGTCTGTAAAAGCCCGAGTTGTGTGAATTGCCGGCCGTTCAAGGGCAGATCCAGGATCTCGCGCTCCCCGACGGTCTGGCCCAGATTCGTAGACGTGCTCTCAATCATCAAGGCATCCGACTTCACTTCAATCTCTTGTGTCGTCATGCCCACGAGCAGGTGAACCGCCACAGTGGCTGATTCATTCACATCCAGGGAAATTCCTTCCTGAATATATTTCTTGAATCCCTTCGCCTCTGCTTCCAAACGATAGTGTCCGACGGGGAGTTGCAGCAGCACGTACGCTCCCTGACCATTGCTCTCCGTACTTCGCTGCAGCCCGGTTTCGTCCTGGACGGCCGTTACCCTCGCGCCCGTAACGGCGGCACCGGTTTCATCTGTCGCTATGCCATGAATGCTTGCGGAAATATCTTGCGCCGACGCTTCAGCTCCGCAAACGATGACGAATACAAGTACGCTGATCCATCTGGAGCAAGACCTCATGCGCCTCTCCGTATTTTTGAGTTCCCTTAGGCCCGAGAGACCCGAGTGATAAACTGGCTCCGGCAAGCGTGAAGGGACCCGTTTTGCAGGCGCGCCAAAACGGCGGCTCCGAATCAGCGCCACATAACGCAAACCAGAAGTTCACAGTCCCCGGCCGTGAAACACACCCGTGAAAACTCCGGTGAGGATAGGGGCTACTTTCTTCGTTGGCAATAATCGAAAAGAATTACGAGATGAAATGCGGATGGAAACGAAACCGTGAGCCGGAAGAAGGTTACGATTTCGGCGAATTGGGTGAGGGATTTGCCGATCCATTCGTGGCTGCGGAAAGCAGTTTTTTTACTTTCTCCTGGTCGACGACAAAGCGGTGATACTCGTGCCCCTTAGCGTTTCCCATCGAAACGCGGTGGTTTTGGTAGCGCATGGAACTAGACAAGGGCGACCGCAGGCTGGCGTGTACCTCGCGAACTCCCGTGCGATCGAGCAGGTCGGCGACGTTATCCGCCTCAATTCCGCTCGCCGCCATGATTCCGATTCCATTGTCGACCGCTTGCACCAATTGCTTCAGTGTCGCGGCGCCTTCAATCGCGGTCTGTTGGCCACCTGAGGTAAGCACGCAACCAACACCGGTTGTCTGCAGCTCTCGTAGCGACGCCACAAGATCGGGAGTCATATCGAACGCCCGATGGAACGTCACCTTTAGCGGTGCCGCCAGTGCGACGAGTTGCTTGGTGCGCCGCGTATCGATCTTTCCGTCCAGATCAAGCAGACCGAAAACAACGCCCTCCGCTCCGAGTTGCTTCGCCTGCAGAATATCGCGCTGCATTATCGCAAATTCCTCCTCCGAATAGCAGAAATCGGATCCGCGCGGGCGAATCATCACGTGCAGGCCAATCGCCAGCTTTTCCCGAACCATGGCAATGAACCCGGCGCTCGGCGTTACGCCGCCATCCGCCAGCGCTCCGCAGAGTTCCACGCGGTGCGCGCCCCCTCGCTCGGCGGCAATGGCGGACTCGATGGAGTCCACGCACACTTCGAGAATCACGGGTTGAGTCATGAGATGGGCCCATTCATTCCAGAATCAATCGCGCAGGCCCCGGGGTGTAAGGAAGGACCTGCGCGGTCTCTCTAGAACGAATACACCAAACTAAATTGAAGCGTCCGGGGATACCAAAGGTTCGCGCTCGCCGTGGCGCCGTTGCACCCGGTGCCAGCAAGAGCCCCGAAGTTGCACGAACCGACGGTATTGCCCGGGATGAGGTTGCTGCCACCGAAATCGTTCTTGGCGTGCCAGTTCGAACCGACGTTGAAGAGCTCGGTGCGGAATTGCAGCTTTTGACGCTCCGTGATGCGGAAACCCTTGGTGAAAGCAAGGTCCAGGTCCTCGAAGTACGGTCCGCGCAGCAATCCCTTGCCGGAATCGCCATACGTGCCCGGCGCCGAGTCCGAGAACACGCTGGTGTCGAACCATTCTGAGGGAGTCTGGTCAACTGCCTTGGGGTTACCGTTCACGTTCGCGCGATATCTTCCGGTAAAGGGCTCACCCATCTGGTCGTAGCCGGGACCCGAGTAGCCATAAACCGAGAACGTGCGTCCTGACGTCAACGTGTAAATTCCGCTGATCATCCAATCACCCAGCACCCAATTGCCCGGGCCAAGTGAAAAACGCTTCCCCTTACCAACAGGCAATTCCCATGAGCCACTTGCCGTCAACCGCTGTGGCTGGTCGAAGCTGGACGGACCGTAATCTGCTTTGACGTCGTGCGGATTTTGCGTGAACCCATTGTTTCCGGAGACGTTCCCGATACCGGAAAGCTCATCGAACGTACGCGACCACGTGTAGGAAACCAGGTACGTCAACCCGTGTGTCAGTCGCTGCCGCACTTGCACCTGAAGCGCATTGTAGTTGCTGCCGAGAATGTTGGCGTTGGCATACATAATCGAAGGAAGATTGCCATAGGGAACGCGCGTATCGATTGGCTGGAATTGCGGATCGCCGAGACAACTAGCGTTCGATCCCGTCGCCTGCGAAATATCGAACAGATAGTTGCAGGGATCGCCGGCGACTTTGGGCGGTGTAGCCGTGTTAAAGAGCAAATACGTAGGCTCGCGCAATCCGTGAGAACCGACATAGCCGATGTCCAGCAGCATGTCGGGCCGAACCGCATACTGCGTGTCCAAAGTCCACTGTTGGTTGTAGGGGTTGTGATTGTATGGCCAGTTCACCTGGTTGAGGATCGGGCTCGAGAAACCTGGACTGTTCCATGGTTGCGTGGTGCTGAAGAAAGCTGCGCTGGTTATCGGAGGCAACCAGAGTTTGCCCAGAGAAGGCTCGGGAGAGACGGGTTCGAAGCCGGTGCCGGACGAATAGGTGTTGTTGGCAAACTCGGTTTGCAGCTGATTGGTGTCAAAATTCTGGATCAGATCGTAGTAGCGCATGTAGGTGTCATAGAAAATACCGTAACCGGCTCGGACAACAAAGCGGTCCGTCGGAAATGGTCTCCAAGCAATGCCGATGCGTGGCGCAAAGTCTTTCTTGTCGATCGGCACAAGGGTGTTGGACACGCAGCAATTCAGATATGGGGCATACGGAGTCAGCCCCTGAGCCGTGGCGGCTTGCTTAACACCGTTCACGAAGCTCTGGCTGACCCAGCTGAGACTTCCGCCGTTGGCCGGGTTAAAGTTCCATCCGCTGTTGTTGTCCAAGCTGTGATAGTTGGGAGGAATCTCATACCGCAAGCCCAGGTTTACGGTGAGGCGGGGAGTGACGCGAATGTCGTCCTGGACGAACAAATTCCAGTTGATACCGGCAACGTGGAGAAGATCCACGCCCAGGGGTGCGGGTGGTGTCAGGTTGATGGCGTCGCCAAGCAACAAATCGGCCACGGCGTTTCCGGTTGTCGTTCCCGGTTGTGCGCCTGAAGTAGTCGGATCCGACGCCGTGTAGCCGCCGTTAAAGGATATGCTTCCGATGCCCAGATAGTTGTCCTGCTCATATTCACGAAGGTAACGCACATCAGCGCCAAACGTGAACGTATGCTTCCCTTTGATCCACTTCAAATTGTCCAGGAATTGATAGGAGTAATGCTTGTCCGAAATACCGAAATTTCCGTTGCCAATATTCTGGTAACCATCGTCCAGATTGATGACAGGTATTCCAAACAACGCTGGCAGAGTCGTAGTGTTCTGGAAGCCGAGTTGTTGCTGAAGATTCGGCCCGTAAGCGGTATCCGGATTGTCGTTGAAAAACTGGTGATTGAATCCGAACCGCGCCGTGTTGACCATACTCGCGGAGAAGGAATGCTCCCAATTCACTCCGAACAGTTCGCCGTGCGTGAAGCTGGTCGAACCGGAGTAAGGCAGAAGGCTGGGATTGGTGGAATTCTCTCGACGAATGTGGCCGGTGAAGTAGAGCCGGTCTTTTGCCCAGTTTTGGTCCACGCGCATGGTTTCGTTATCCGTGTCCACGGAGTTGTGAATCGGAATCGAGTAGTTATGACAGGTCGGATTGGTCAAAAAGTTCGCACAACTAGCTACGTTCGGCAAAGGATAGAGGTTCAGCAGTTTCTGTTCCATTGCGCTGAACATGCTGGAGGGAATCTGATTGCCGGGAAAAGGAGTGCGGCCCGTCGGATTTGTCGCCGTCGGAGCAACGGAGCCGGTGGTCATCGGGTTATAAATCGGGAAGGGCCAGTCGGAGAAATCGCCTTTGCGCTCGGCAGCGGTGGGAACCTGGATCGATTGCGTGCTTCCGCTCGATTGGCTTCTTCTGCCGCCATCATACGCAAAGAACCAGAAGGTCCTGTCCTGGCCATGATAAAGGAAAGGAATCGTCACCGGACCACCGAGCGTTCCTCCAAACTGGTTTTGTTTGAAGGGAAGTTTCAGCGGCTGGTCGGTGCCGTTGAGGATGTTGAGTTGCTTTTGTAGTGGACTTGAAGGCTGGAACGCGTCGTTCTGGATAAAGTCGTAAGCTTGTCCGTGCCAGTTGTTCGTGCCGGACTTGATGGCGATGTTCACTTGACCTGATCCCTGGCCATATTCGGCGGAATACATACCGTTCTGAATTTTCAGCTCTTGCACGGAAAACTCGCTGGGAATATTCGCGATGCCGCTGAAAAACGCGTCCGTGTCTGTTACGCCGTCGACCATAAAGCTCGTAGATTCCGGCCGCGCGCCATTCAAACTCACCTCAGCAAAGTTATTGTTCAGCCCGTGCCCTGCGAAGGCGACTTGGCTCCCTCCCGACAAGTTCGAAGCCCCTGCGCTCAGTTCCAACAAGTTTGTGATGTCGCGCCCCGTCGAAGGCAATTGTTCAATCATCGTCTGCTCCAACACGTTGCCGAGCGTGGTGTTGTCGGTCTGTACCATTTGCGTGTCCGAGGTCACTTGCAAGGTCTCGTTGACCGAGCCCAAGTCGAGACGCAGGTCCTCGCGCAGTGTCTGGTCCACTTCCAGCACCAGTCCCGTGCTGTGGTCGGTCTTGAATCCTTGCGCCTCCACGGTGAGTTCGTATGTCCCGGGAACCAGGTTTACGAACACAAAGTCGCCCACCGAGTTTGTGTGAAATTCGGTCTGCACGCCGGTGTTCAGATTTCGCACAGTAACCTTAGCTCCTATGACGGCTGCGCCGGACGGATCCGTCACATGCCCTAGAATTGTGCCGCGCGAGTTCTGCGCGGGGAGCTCGACACAAAAAAAGAGCAGGGAGAGCAGCAAAAAGAACCAGGATGCGATGCGCGGCGTCGAAAGGCAAACTTGCTTCATTTGGGCCTCCGAGACAGACTTCGGCGTGGATTTAGGGATTCCCCATGTTGTTGTCGCCGCGTCGAGGAACACAGCAATTCGCTGGGATTCGACGTGCAGATTCGAACAAGAGTGATTGTTTGTCAAGCATAAAGTGATTAAAATGGATAATAACAGCCTATCGAATGATTGTTTATAGCCAAAACAAGCATATCCGATAGGAGTGACAGCGACAGCTTTTTTGCGGCGGCGCACTTCGGCGGGAGGTTGTTGTACACTCCCAGCTTTCCGCTTCCCTGGATAACAGTCGACTGTTGAATCACTTAGATGAGCACGCCCGAGAGGGACGCTAATGAAATCGAATGACCGGCGCGACCAGATCCTCCTGGAATTGAGGAAAAAGGGCAGCATCTCTCTCGAAGAACTGATGAAACACCTCGGCGCTTCTCCCGCTAGTATTCGCCGAGACCTTGCCAAATTGCAGCATCAGGGACTGATCCGCCGGACGCATGGCGGCGCGATCCTCATCGAACCCCTGCTCTACGAACCGTTTCGGTACGACTCACTGTTTCAAACGCGCGTGCAACATCGGCCGGCGGAAAAGCGTCGCATTGGAGCAGCCGCCGCCGAGCTGATCCGGGAGCACGAGACCATAGGCTTCACAGCCGGCACTACCACCACTCAAGTGGCGCGGAATCTGCGGAACCGCCACAATATTCGCGTCATCACCAATGCCATCAATATCGCCATGGAGCTGTGCAACTGCGAAGGCCTGCAGACCTTCGTTACCGGCGGTGTCGTGCAGTGGGCTGGCTCCTTCTCACTGGTCGGCCAGGCCGCGATCAATTTCCTGAACGAAATTTATCTCGACAAGGTCTTCGTAAGCGCCTGCGGCGTCGACATCACGCGGGGCATCACCGTCATCGAACCCGAGGAAAGCCTGACGTTCCGGACGATGCTTCATCAGGCCCACGTGAGGATTGTCGTGGCGGACTCCACCAAACTCGGCACGGTCACCCCGGCCTTCGTCTGCCCTATTTCGGATGTACATACACTGATCACCGATACGCGGGCAACGGATAAAGCCATTGCCCCTTTCCTCGAACGTGGGATCGACGTCAAACGCGTATAAATCCAACGTTCCGGCCCCTGTTTTCGGCCGCTGAACCCTCCCGCAATGCTTCTGAGCCAATAAGTAGAGCCCTTCGCTGAGATGCCGTTGATATACGACTGAATTTGTCTTATATTGCTACCTGCAACTGAGTTGCAATAATAGCGGCTTTGCGGTATTCGACTCGCTGGCCTTAATACCAAAATTTGATTCCAAAATTCGGGAGGAGCAGTTGCGACAGGCCAGACGCAGTGCAGTTCACAGATCTTCCTCTTCGAACCGCCCACGGTGCTTTGCTTGGCGGCTTATTCTCCTCCTTCTCATGGGCTTGGGTTTCATGCCCTCTCCTGGTCTCAGCGCAGGTGGAGGTGGCCGCATTTCCGGAACGATCCGAGACGTCACCCGAGCCGTCATTGTGGCCGCGCGGGTGACAGTCACGAACCGCGAGACCGGAACCCTTCGCTCGGCGGCGACAGACGCCTCCGGTGGTTACACCTTTAGCGATTTGGCGGTTGGCCGCTACGATCTTTCCGTTGAAAGCGCCGGGTTCACGCCTTACCGCCGGACTGGGATTGTTCTTGACGTTAATGGTTCCCTGATCGTCGACGCCACGCTCCGAGTCGGCGAGCAGACGCAAGAAATTGCCGTCGAGGAGAGCGCCGTTCATGTCGAAGCTTCGGACACCCAACTGGGCGAGACCATCTCCGGAACGAAAATGACCGCCGTCCCGCTCGACGGCCGCAGTTACACCGATCTTCTCTCGCTTCAGCCGGGCGTCACGCCGGCAACTTCTCTCACTGCTGACACCCAGCAAGACGTCGGCGTAAGCGCTCTGGCTCCGTCGGGCGGATTGAACCCCGGAACAATCGCCATCAATGGCCAGCGGGAATTTGCCAACGCTTTCATCGTCAATGGAAGTGACACCGAAGAGGATGTCAACTCCGGAACTGCGATCATTCCAAATCTTGACTCGATCGCAGAATTCCGGATTCTTACCGGTAACGCCAATGCGGAATACGGCGAGTACAGCGGCGGCCAAATCAACGTCGTCACCAAATCGGGCACCAACGAATTTCACGGCAACGCCTTCGAATTTCTTCGAAACACGGAGCTCGACGCCCGCAATTTCTTTTCCCCGACGCGCGGAATTTTTCAGCAGAACCAATTTGGGGGTACATTCGGCGGACCGATCATCCGAAAAAAAGTGTTCTTCTTCGTGGATTACCAGGGAACGCGGATGAAACAGGGTGTCGACACCGGATTGATTGCCGTGCCGTCCGCGCAAGACCGTTCCGGCAATCTTTCCGACGCCACCGGTTCCTTAACGGGCTTCGTCAACGGTCAATACTGGGCTGGTTTGCTGTCGCAAAAGCTCGGATACACCGTGACTCCTGGCGAATCCTATTACACCGCCGGCTGCGCCAGCTCATCCGAGTGTGTCTTTCCTAATGCAAAGATTCCGACGAGTGCGTGGTCCGCTCCAGCGAAGAATCTGCTGCACTACATTCCGGCGCCAAATGCCGGAACGAATACGTTTTCGACTTCGTCGCAAAACGAGATTCTGGGCGACGACAAGGGCGCGTCGCGCCTCGACTATGAAAGCCACTGGGGCCTTGTATCCCTTTACTATTTCATTGACCAATATTCCCTCGACAATCCGTACCCCGTGGCACAAAGCGGTGCCAGCGTTCCCGGTTTCAACGCGCTGAATACCGGCCGCGCTCAATTGTTCAGCCTGGGTGACACGAAAACGCTGGGGGCGTCGATGGTCAACGAGTTTCACGCCAGCTTTATGCGCGCCAACAACGATCTGGGCCAGCCGGAAGGCGGAAAAGGCGTAACTCTCGATTCGCAGGGTTTTGTCACGGGCGCAGGAACTCCCGGCATCGTGCCGCTCAACACCAAGGGCGAAGGCGTGGAAAACGTGGTCTTCAACGCATTTTCCATTGGCACCAATGCCAACGAGCTCCAGCAGGTGAACAATACCTATCAAGTGCTCGACAATTTTTCCAGGATTGTGCGCAATCACACGTTGCGGTTTGGCGGGGAATTCCACTTCGATCAAATCAACACCACTCCCATCGCGCAATTCAACGGCAACTTTCTTTTCACTGGAAGCGAAACCGGCTCGGACTTCGCCGATTTTCTGCTCGGGATTCCCAGTCAGTACAATCAGAGCCAGTTGAATCCCTTTTACGGCAGAAACAAATACGTTGGACTCTTTGCCCAGGACAGTTGGCGCATTCTGCCAAACTTGCCTGTGAATATGGCCTGCGTTGGGACCGCATTGAGCCCTGGTATGAAAAATACAATGGCATTTCCACGTTCTCACCCGGAAAGCAGTCGGCTGTTTTCCCCGGAGCACCCGGGGGCATTCTGTTCCCAGGCGATCTCGGCGTCTCGCGGACCATCGCGCCTCCGGGCAATCGCGATTTTTCTCCGCGCATCGGGCTCGCCTGGTCGCCGGCCGCAAGTTCGGATGGAATTCTCGGGAACCTTCTAGGCGGCCCTGGCAAAACCAGCGTTCGCGCTGGTTTCGGAACCTATTACACCGCAATCGAGGCGCTGACTATCGGCATCCTTGCCGGAAACCCTCCCTTCGGCGTTACCTATTCGAGTCCCGCGCCCCCGCTGTTTGCAACTCCGTTCATTACCGCGTCAAACGGGCAGTTCAACGGTCAACCATTTCCGGTCACGCTGGCCACCCAAAATGCATCCAGCAGCAATCCCGATTCGAGCATCAATTGGTCGCAGTTTCTTCCCATCTCCGGCGTGCCCGGATACGCAACGACAAATCGCATTCCTTACGCCGAGGAGTACACCCTGTCCATCGAGCGCCAATTCGGTACGAGCACGGTTGTCAGTGCGGGTTACATCGGTACGCAAGCACACCGCTTGCTGGTTCTCGACGAGGCCAACCCTGGCGATCCCGCGTTGTGCCTTAGACTGAGCCAACCCAATCAGGTGGCACCCGGCTCTGCCACGTGCGGCCCATTCGGAGAGAACAATGTATTCACCTCGGCCTCCGGACAAATTATTAACGGCACGCGCGCACCGCTCGGCCCGAACTTTGGAAGTAACGCCTACCAAACCACAATCGGCAACTCCAACTACAACGCGCTGCAACTGAGTTTGCGACACAACACGAAATCGCTCGAAGTGTTTGCCGGATACACCTACAGCAAATCGCTCGACAACGCCTCGAATCTCGGCGAAGAAGTAAATCCGATTAATCCCTCGCTGAGCCGGGCGCTATCCGCTTTCGACATGACTCACAATTTCGTGGTCAGCTACGACTACCAGCTTCCCGTCACAAAATTCCTGCCCGCCAATCGTTGGACCAAAGGCTGGTCGTTGTCCGGCATCACGCGTTTCGGCAGCGGATTCCCGGTTACCCTCTACAGCCTCGGCGACAATTCCCTTCTAGGAGCGGAACCGAACGGCATCAACAATTTTGGAATCGATTTGCCGGACTACACTCCGGGCCCGCTGAACCTCAGCAACAATCCACGCAAAAACAGCCAGCAATATTTCAACGCGGGTTTGTTCAGCATCAATAGCCTGGGCACTCCGGGAAACGCAAACCGCCGCTTCTTCCACGGCCCTGGCATGGACAACTATGACATGGCGCTGGCAAAAACTCTCCCGATCACCGAATCGAAGACGCTTTTATTCAGGATCGAGACCTTCAACACCTTCAACCATGCACAATTCTTCGGGCCCAATGCCGTCGACGGGAACATCGGCGACCTCGCCACCACGTTTGGTAGAGCGGTCAGTTCCCTGCCCGGCCGCGTGATGCAGCTCACAGCAAAGTTCACCTTTTGATGTGCCGTAGGAAAAAATGGCCGGCCCGAAAGGACCGGCCACGGTGAATTTGAGTTCTTCCTGATATGGATTATTTTCCGCTGCTCTTGTTCACAGGCGACGCCTTTTGCAACGTGCTCAGCAGCGTCTTCGCGCTGTCCGGCACAGGCTCGGCCTTGTTGAACACGATGTCCGATGCGCTGACTTCCTTGCCGTACAGGTTCTTGTTTGCGCCATTGTCCGGCCGTAGCGTGGAACCTTCCAGCGAGATGCCCGCGAACAAACCACGTGAACGGGAATACGATAAAATTTCCGCGCGAAGCGTGACATCCGTGTCTGCAGAAGCGGTGCGGCCTACCGGCCCCGCCGCCGCTGACGCATCGGCACCGAGCTTGACCTTGCTCTTGAGCATGTTCTCCGCGGACCGCGGCGACATCATGAGCAGAACGAAATCGGTGGCATTTCCACCGAGTTGCAAACCGGCGCTCCCGCCCTCAAGCGCCATCATCGTCGGGGCGCCCCAGGGACCTTTGAAATCCTTGCCGCCGCGGCAAGTCATCACGCCGCGGCCGTAGCTGCCGCCGATCCCGATGGCAAACTTCAAAACCGAAGGAAGAATCACCACGCAATCCGCTTTGTCCAGAACACTTTGCGGAATGCTGTCCGGTGCGTTCAGAATTTCCTGCATGACTTTCCCTGCATTTTCAAGTCGATCTGTCTCTTTGTCCTGCGCGAAAAGGGGACAGACCAGCGCGAGAGTCAGGCTAAAACCAAGCAGTGTCTTTTTCATCGTTTATCCTCAGTGTTCTACGCCGAAAGGCGGAATCCATTGTGAATTGGTGGGCCGTAGTGCTACGCAGCGCGATAATACCTTTTCACGAGTCAATCTTCCAGAGCAATACAGTGGTTACTGGATTACGCCTTCAGCAATTCGCTTATCTCTTTGAACTTCACCGCGTCCTCGGCAAATGTGAACGTGCCACGCTCACGCATCTCGCGGGCAGCACACAGGAATGCACCAAGTGCAGCGCGGCACAGAGCGCTTCCGACGCTCACGCGCCGCACTCCCATCGCAGACAGAGTTCGCAGATCCAGTTCCGATCCCTGCAGTGCCATCAACACGTTCAGCGGGCGGTCCACGGATTTCAACACCGTTGCGATATCTTCCTTACGGGTAAGGCCTGGCGCATACAACACATCCGCTCCCGCCGCTTGATAAAGCTGTAATCGTTTAATCGTGTCTTTCAGGTCCGGCTTGCCATGCAGGTAATTCTCCGCGCGCGCAGTCAGCGTGAACGCAAACGGCAGGGCGCGTGCCGCTCCAGCCGCCGCCTCGATTCGTTGGACAGCATATCTAATGTCGTAAATCGGATCATCCTTGCGACCGGTCGCGTCTTCGATGGACCCTCCAACCACTCCCGCTGCCGCCGCAAGCCGGATGGTTTCCGCTGCCGTTTCGGGCGCATCTCCAAAGCCATTCCCCAGATCCGCGCTGACTGGCAAATCGCTCGCCATCGCGATCGCGGTCAGATGCGCCATCATCGCCGGACGATCCACGGTGTTGTCCAGCTGTCCGACCGAGAACGCGTAGCCCGCGCTGGTCGTGGCGAGCGCCTCAAAGCCCAATCGCTCGAGCAACCTCGCGGTCCCGGCATTCCACGGGTTCGGGATAATAAACGCTCCGCCGTGCGCGTGCAGGGCGCGAAACGCCTGCCCCTTCTCCATTTGCGTCTTCATATTGCATCAAGCTCCTTCTCATAACTGTGCAAGAAACAGTACTTGGCGTCTACCCTTGTCCCTGTAGCTCACCCCTGCAGGGGTGAGGGTTTCCGCTCGCTAGCTCGATCGATCCGCCGTCAGGATAGTCAATATCTCTACTGTAAAAAAGTAAGGTTTGACGTTAGAATACTTTCTCGAGTCTTCGACACGCAAGCGACTTCTCGGACGGAGCAGCCTCATGGCCATTGCCACTATCAATCCCGCGACAGGCGAAGTGATCAAGAAATTCGACGCGCTCAGCGACCCCCAAGTCGACGAAAAAATCGCCAAAGCTGCCAAAACGTTTCAAACTTACCGCAACACTTCTTTGACTGACCGCTCCCGCTGGATGGCTAAGGCCGCCGAAATTCTCGAATCCGAAAAAGAACCCATCGGCCGCCTGATGACCTTAGAAATGGGCAAAACGCTCGGCTCCGCCATCGCCGAAGCGGAAAAGTGCGCCCTCGGCTGCCGCTACTACGCCGAGCACGCCGCAACATTCATCGCCGACGAAGTCATCGCGACCACCGCGTCAAAAAGTTTCATTCGCTACCAACCCCTCGGTATCGTTCTTGCCGTCATGCCTTGGAACTTCCCTTTCTGGCAATGCTTCCGGTTCATCGCGCCCGGCTTGATGGCAGGTAACGTCGGCTTGCTGAAACATTCCTCCAACGTTCCTCAATGCGCCCTGAAGATTGAGGAAATTCTTATCCGCGCCGGTTTTCCCGAGGGCGTGTTTCAGACTCTTCTGATCGGCGCTGCGCAGGTCGACCGCATCCTGAACGATCCGCGGGTCGCCGCCGCGACTCTCACCGGCAGCGAACAAGCCGGCATTCAAGTGGGCATGTCCGCGGCGAAACGCATCAAGAAAGTGGTTCTTGAACTCGGCGGCAGCGACCCCTTCATCGTCATGCCCAGCGCCAATTTTCAAGAAGCCGCCTCAACAGCCGTGAAAGCGCGTGTCATCAACAACGGCCAGTCTTGCATTGCCGCAAAGCGCTTCATCGTTCACGAAAAAATCGCCGACGCCTTCGAAACGGAATTTGTCCGCCAGATGCAATCCCTGAAACTCGGCGATCCCTTCGATTCCAAAACCGACGTGGGTCCGCTAGCCACTCCTGACGCGGTTAAAGACATCGACACCGACGTGAAGAAGACGATTCAAGCCGGAGCAAAACTCCTGACCGGGGGCAAACCGGTCGCAGGTCCCGGCAATTTCTACGAACCCACCGTGCTCACCCGTATTCCCAAAGATTCGCCCGCCTATCGCGAGGAGTTCTTCGGTCCTGTCGCCAGTATTTTTCGCGTGAAAGACATCGACGGCGCGCTGGCCATCGCGAATGACAGCCGCTTCGGCCTTGGCGCCAGTGCCTGGACCAACGATCCCGCCGAACGCGAGCGCTTCATCAACGATATCGAAGCTGGCCTCGTCTTCATCAACCAGATGGTCGCATCGGATCCCCGCCTCCCATTCGGGGGCGTGAAAGCCTCGGGCCACGGCCGCGAACTCGGCCCCTATGGCATCCGCGAATTCACCAACGCCAAAACCGTCTGGATCCGCTAACTCGGCTCGGCGTAGCCTCATGCCCCCGATGCACGTGTCATCCTAAGGAGCGCGCATTTCGCGCGACGAAGGACCTCAACCGATCCATTTGGTTCGACCCCAACCATCTCGTCTGCCTCAAACCGCAAAAAAAACAGGTGTCTGATCACCGCGCGGCCGCGGAACGCACCTCATTCCACTTCCACCACCACCGACTGAACCTGCCCTTCTAGCACTTTCATCTTCACCGCCTTTCCCACAAACGGCCGCAGCACCTCCGGCTTCGACCATTCCATCTCCCATCCATTCTCCAGCGCCATCAGTGCATATTTCCCCGGCAGAACCATCGGCAACCGAAACGTTCCGTCCGAATCGCTCTGATCCCGCCGCACCCGCCGCTCTATCTCTGTCCCATCTTCCGGCACAAGCAAAATCATCGCTCCCGCAAACGGCTTACCGTTTTTCATCGCCGTTCCTTCGATCATGCTGGAGCTTTGCGCCACGGTCACAATCAAATTCACTTCTTGCGTCCCATCCGTTTCAATAGTCGTGCCCGAAACTTTCGCCCCCTTCGCCTCGATTTTCTTCACTACGAAATCCTGCGGCTGCACGATAGACAACTGCAACACCTGTGGCCCGGCCGGTACATTCTCTATTGCAAAACTTCCTGTTGGGTTTGCTCCTTCTCCGCCAGCGCTGACGTACAACCCGTTGAGCGCGTGCCCTTGTGCGTCCTTCAACTGCAGAATCGCCTGATCGACTTTCAGCTCGCCTTCCTCCATTCGAAGGACGCCGCGAATTGCGGACCCGCTCGCCGGTGCCTCGTCGAGCCGTAACTCCGAACTCCCGGAAAGATCTATCCTTTGCCCCTCTCCCGAAAAGCCGGTTGGCCCTCCCGCTCTCTGTAGTCGATAGCTGCCTGCCGCAATTCCTGAGATTTCCATCTCACCGGAATCGGAAACGGCGGTATTTCCTCCGACATTGCCCTCTCCCCCTCCGGGAAACTCCATCGAGAGTGCCGCGTTCGGCCGTTGCCCGCTGCCTCCGGTGCCAACGTAGACCTGCAAATGGACGGAAGGCTCCGGCACCAAGTGAAAGTCGGCGGTTTCGCCTTGCCCTGCTTGCAGATTTATCCATTCCATTCCATGCCAATCGCGCACGCTGGGGTAATACAGCACCGGATAGACCACATCAGGCAGGGCGATCTGTGTGTCCTTTCCTGTCGAGGTGGTAGCCCCACTGATTGCCGGGATGCCACCCGTCAAGGTGTACCGGCTGTACCACGGCGTCGCCTGAATGCTTACGGAATACTTGCCTGCCAGCAGATGACCGAGTCGATATCGCCCTTGATCGTCAGTCTGTACATCTTGTACCCGCGTAATATTTCGAACGCCGTTCTCGATTTGCTCCGTCCACAGCGTGACGTTCGCCCGTCGCACTGCCTCTCCATTCTCGTCGGTCACTTGCCCCGCTATCGTCGCGGACCGGCGCAGCGGAAACCGCACATGAATTGAATCCTTTCCCGGCCCCACGGCAATTCCCGTCCAGAAATTCTCATGCTGCAGGAACTCCTGTTCCGCATAGCCCTGTCGCGAAGCGCGCACCGAATACTTCCCTTCGGCGAGATTCGCAAAACGAAATTTGCCGTTCGAGTCCGACTGAATCACCTCAAACGTTGGGCTCGTCGGCTGCGCGCTCTCTTGAATGCTCAGCTCCACCTCAGGCAGCGGCTCACCCGTGTTCGCATCCACCACAACTCCGCGTATTTCATACGGCCCGTTTGGCCGCGGCGGCAGATCAAACGGATTCTGCGCCCGTGCTAGCCCAGCCAGCGCGAGAAGCACACTTCCAGTAACAAAAGTTCTCAAAACGCTCATGGCTCCAGGCTCTTCAACTCGAGCTTCACGTTTCCCGCTCCGGAAGCTTGCACATCAACTTCCGTCGCGAGCGATTTCACCTTCGCCAGCGCATCCGGATGGGCCGGATCGAGGTCGTCCGCACCATCGAGCGCCACCGCAAAATACCTCCCCGGAACCAACCCCTGAAATTGAAACGCGCCGTCCGAATTCGCGGCCGCCGAAACTCCACGCCGCGGCGCATCTCCCGGGATCAGTAGCACTCTTCCCATCGCCGGTTGCCCGTCCTTGGACACGGTGCCCTGCACCCGTCCGCAATCGTCACGCACAACCACTTCGATCGGTTCGACCGAAGCGCCCGCCGTCACAACCAACTCTTCATTCAAAATATCCGTCGTTCCGGACTTCACCGAGGCGACACACCGGTCCGGTTGGCCATTCAAAACCGCCCGGTAGGTACCTGGCTCCAATGTTATTTCCAATCCTTCTTCTGGAGTCTGCGGGTTCGCCATCAGCGCCGCCGAGAAAAGTTCGATCGGCATCGGCACGTCCGTGCGCACCAGGGACGCGACTTGCCCCGAAGGCCCCGGAGGATTTCCGGTGGAATTCGTCCTTTCGTAACGGAAGCGCACTTCAATCTGCTTTTTCTCGGACAGTACGATGGACGCCGTATCCACGTTCTGCGTCACTTCGATGCTGCTGATCCCGGTTTTTTGTTCCCCAGCTCCCTGTGCCGGTTCCTGAACTGCTCCCAGGAAATAACTCCCGGCAGGCACGCTCTCCAGCACAAAACGATTGCTGCCAGGAGTGACCGCGGCGGCAGCGACCGGGTTCACGTCGTTCTGGCTCACAATCACAACGACAATCGCTCCTGCTCCGCCCGCGCCCTGCACACTCCCGGAAATTCGATACAGCGGCTCGGCGGTCAATCGCAAATCCGCCTGCACCTTTTTTCCGGGCGTCAGGCGCAATGGCATCGCGTGCGCGCGATCGGTGTCACCGGGATAAAAAGAGGTGGGATACCCGGAGCGAAGTTTGGAGACTTGGAACATCGCGATCGGGAAAGCCGCATCCATCTTCTGCGGCTGCGACACGCTGACCAGATACGTACCCGCGCGCAACTCCGCAAGCCGGTACTCTCCATTTTCATTGCTTGTCGCGCTCGGCAAACTTTCGTGCGGGCCAATTGCGCCCTTCGTGCCCGCCCGCGTGAGCTGCACCGTCATCCCTTCCAGCGGCCGCCCATTCTCATTCGTCAACCGGCCATAAATCACCGCTTCCGGATACAGCTTCAACTCAATCGGCTGCAGATTCGAACCTAGGTGCACTCGCTGCTCGCCTACCGACTCCGGATGATATTCATGCGCCGAGAAATAACCGGGCTTGCGAACCGTGATCGCTGCGTCTCCCGCAGCCAACCCATCAAACTCAAAAGTTCCGTCAGCGCCTGTCAGCATCGCGCGTGGTTTTTCTCCGAGCAATTGCACCAGCGCCGCGCGAATCGGCGTTCCGTCTATTGCACTCACCACGGTCCCGCGCAAAACGACGTTGTCTTGGGCTGCAAACAAAGAAGGCAAAAACGCACCGGTCACTACCAGCAGCAGAGAAGTCACAACCCTCGCGATCGCAAACACCTGCGTTGAAATTCGGAAAGTGTGGCTCATCCAGAGACCCAAGGCAGGGCCATGCAACGTATCCCAACTATAACAACTTGGAGGTCCTTCGGTTAGACGCAGGTTTCCTCGGTTTCGTTCCCTTCTCAAACTGCCGAGACCTCCGTCGATTGACGCGGGAACTCCCCTCGTAGCATGATTTCTTCCTTAACTTCAGCGGAGAGCGACCTGTGCCGAAAATTCTGGACAAGAAGCATCCTAAGCGTAAGCCCGAAGCAAAAAAGCAACGCTTGACCGAAGCCCGGATCGCAGTTCACTGGAAGGAAGAGGAATATGTCCGGCCGCCGGCTCGCTTCATCGCGCAAGCCAACCTGAACGATCCGCACATCGTGGAGCGCTTCAGCGAAAAGAACTTTCCCGAATGTTTCCGTGAATACGCGGAGCTTCTCCACTGGGACCAGTATTGGCACACCACTCTCGACACCACCCACCCTCCCTTTTGGAAATGGTTCGTGGGCGGAAAGCTGAACGCCAGCTACAACTGCGTCGATCGCCATCTCGCCAAATGGAAAAACAAGGCCGCGTTCATCTTCGTCCCCGAACCCGAAGACGAACCTCACGTCGTCATCACCTTTCAGGAGTTATACCGCCGCGTGAACGAAGTCGCCGCCATGCTGCGCGAATTCGCCTGCCTGCAAAAGGGCGACCGCGTCACCATTCACATGCCCATGATTCCGGAGTTGCCGATCACCATGCTCGCGTGCGCGCGCCTCGGCGTCATCCACTCCGTCGTGTTCGGTGGTTTTTCCGGCGAAGCTTGCGGCCTTCGTGCCGCGGACTCCGGCAGCCGCGTCCTTATCTATGCCGATGGCTACCACCGCAACGGCCGCTGGGTCGATCATAAAGCCAGCGCCGACCTCGCCGTGCAAACCGCCAAAAAAGAAGGCCAGATCGTCGACAAGGTGCTCGTCTGGAAACGCTATCCCCACAAGTACACATCCGACTCGCCGATGATTATGGAGCGCGACTACTTCATCGACGAGATTCTGAAGGATTACAAAAATCACGTAGTCGAACCCGTCTCCATGGACGCCGAAGACCCTCTGTTCCTCATGTATACGAGCGGCACCACGGGAAAACCCAAAGGCTGCCAGCATCGCACGGGTGGCTACCTCGCTTACGTCACCGGAACCTCCAAGTTCTATCAAGACATTCACCTCGAAGACGTCTATTGGTGCATGGCCGACATCGGCTGGATCACCGGGCACTCCTACATCGTCTACGGCCCGCTCGCGCTTGCCGCCACCAGCGTTCTCTACGAAGGCGTCCCGCAATTTCCGGACGCCGCCCGCCCCTGGCGCATCGCCGAACGCCTCGATGTCAACATCTTCCACACTTCGCCGACCGCCATTCGAATGCTCCGCAAAGCGGGCGCCGACGAGCCCAAAAAACACAACTACCGCTTCAAGCACATGACCACGGTCGGTGAACCCATCGAGCCTGAAGTCTGGCGCTGGTATTACGAAGTCGTTGGCAAAGGCGAAGCCGTCATCGTGGACACCTGGTGGCAAACGGAAACCGGAGGCTTTCTCTGCACCACCAAACCCGCTCTCGATCCTATGAAGCCCGGCAGCGCCGGACCTGCTTGTCTCGGAATCTATCCAGTTATCTGGGATGAGGAGGGCAAGGAAGTTTCTGCGGCGTCTCACGCCGCGGGAAATATCTGCATCCGCAATCCCTGGCCCGGTATCATGCAAACCATCTGGGGCGACCCGCAACGCTTCGTCAGCAACTACTACAAAAAGTACAACGCCAATCCTCACAGCAAGGATTGGCATGATTGGCCGTATTACGCCGCCGATGGCGCGGTGTTCCCGCCGGACGGTTACTACCGCATCCTCGGCCGTGTCGATGACGTCATCAACGTCGCCGGACACCGCCTCGGCACCAAGGAACTCGAATCTGCGTGCCTAACTGTCAGCGAAATCGCCGAAGCCGCCGTGGTTCCAGTGGTGGACGAAGTGAAAGGCCGCGTCCCGGAAATTTACATTTCACTCAAGCCGGGCGTGCTGCCAAAGAAAACCGTGCAGGATAAAGTCATCGCCACCATCGAAACCATGATCGGCAAAATCGCCCGTCCCAAGCGCATCCACATCGTTCCCGACATGCCAAAGACGCGCTCCGGCAAAATCATGCGTCGCGTCCTCGCCGCCATATCCAACAACATGGACACCGGCGACATCACCACCCTCGCCAATCCCGACATCGTCGGCCAAATCCGCCAGCTCGTCCAGGGACGCGACATCAAGCCCTTAAACGAAGGCCCAGAAGACATCAAGCGCTTCGGCGAGGAACGCTAACGTCATGCCACCGCACGCCAAGCAACACAGTTCGCGTTGTCATCCTGAGCGACGCGAAGGATCTCAGCGCGCGAGCCATCGAGTCTTAAGACTTGTCATTCCGAGCGGAGTCCGCGAAACGAGGAATCCCTCTTCGATCTGCGTATCTTGGGGATGCCCAGAGAAAGCGCCAGTCAATTGGAGTGCGGTTCTCCGCAACTTCGCCACAAGCCGTTCCTACTTCTGGTAGATAATTCGCCCGTCGCGAATGGTGTAAGTGACCCTCGCGAGATTCCGAACGTCCGCTGCAGGATCGCCATCGAGCACAACTAGATCAGCGTCAAAGGCTTTCTCGACACGCCCCTTGTTCACTGCTTTAAAATAAGCGGCCGGATTCGTGGTAAGCGAGGCAAGCACTTCGGCCGTCGACAGCGCCCGATGCATGAATTCGACTTCCGTGGAAGTATCGTAAATGGTGATGAAACCAACATCCGTACCAAACAAAACGACCCCGCCGTTCGACGAAAATGCCTTAAGCTGATCGACGCCCGCTTGTACGGCCTGCGCCGTCACCACCTGGTCCTTTACAATTGTCGTCCACAGAGTAAGCGTAGGTATCAACGCCGTATGCTGGGCCTTAAACCGAGCAAGCTCTTGGGCCGCGTAGTGAAATTCCGTGCTGGGAATTGTGTGCGCAAGGACATCGACTCCTCCCTCGGTCGCGTTATCGACTCCCACTCTGTTTTGCGGATGCGCGAAAACCGGCTTGCCCTGCGCGTGGGTTATATCCACCGCCGCTTTCACGATTGCTGTGTCCATGTTTATGACCGGTTTGTCTCCCATGAATGCGCCGGTAAAAAGCTTCATGCCATCCAGACCCATCTTTAGATCTTCACGCGCCATTTGTGCCGCTTCTTCAGGCGTGGCGGCTTCGGGAAGTTGCATTTCGGGAGGCAAATAAACCGGATGGCCGCCTTTGGGGAAAATATCGCCGGCAAGAAACATCTTGGGTCCGGGAACTTCGCCGGTTTCGACTCGCCTGCGCAACGCGAGAGAATTGCCCGGTTCCGAGCCGAGATCCCATACGGTGGTAAAGCCCCAGCGCGTGAGCATCTCCTGCATGTGTTTTTCAAGATCCGCCGCTGGCGCTGTAGCAGCGTTGTTCCACCGCGAATCGCTGAAGTGCACGTGGCTATTCCAAAATCCAGCAACAATGGTCTTCCCGCCGCAATCGATAACGCGCGCATCTTTGGGAATCTTGACTTCGCCACGCTTGCCGACAGCGGTGATTTTGCCGCCGGAAACAAGAACGACCGCATCAGGCAGAGGTTCGGCGACGGGCGAGGAGTAGACTGTGGCGCCCGCAAGAGCAAGGGTAGGAGTGTTATCCGCAGCGGTCGGGAACGATACCAGAACCACCGGGGAGAGAAAAAAGATATGTGCCAAAAAACGAAGCATTCGTGGCTCCTCTTCTCATTGGCGTGACAACACAACGCATACCAGCTTGCCTGTTTTTCCGGATGCATTAAAGTGTGTTTTTGAATGATGAACTGCCACAATGCCGAACAGCGATTGGTTCTGTACTAACATCAGACATCTCTCAGCTCCACGCCGGAGTTGCTTGCCGCGGCGTAGTACCTTCGCCCCTGCGCCGGGTGTCACATTCCCGGCCACCTCGGCGTATAACTTATAGAAACACAGGGGACGCGAACCGTGCTTGAGGTGATAGAAACGTTACCGAAAACAGCGCACTCCATGGCCACTCCTGCGTCCGGTTCCGGCAAACTCTCCTCCCAAAATTTCGACGAACTCTTCCTCTCCACTTACCCGCGGCTGGTTTCGTTGTTACGCCGCATGCTGGGCGATTCCGGACGCGCCGAGGAAATCGCCAACGAAGCTTTCTTGAAATTGCATAGCACCATCCTTCCTCCCACTGCTCGCGCCAATGTCCCCGGCTGGCTCTATCGTACCGCGATGAATATGGGCATCGACGATTTGCGCGCCCGCAATCGCCACACATCTGTCGCGAAGGAAGCCTCGCAGGCAGTCTCCGCCTCCGGTCAGCCCGAAAACGGCCTTCAGGCCGTGCTTCGCGCCGAAACTCAGCAGCGCGTACGCTTGGCTCTTTCCCGTGTCAAACCGGAGTGGGCGCAAATTCTTTTTCTTCGCGCCTCTGGCTATTCCTACAAGGAAATCGCTTCTCATCTCGACGTTTCTTCCTCTTCCGTGGGAACTCTCTTGATGCGCGCGGAAGCCGGCTTTGAAAAATGCTATCTGGAACTTTTCGGCACCAAGGATTAGGAGGTCTTATGAACTGCCCGAATGATGAAGTACTTCGCGCTTACCTCGATGCGGAACTCGGCCCTCCGCAGATTGCGGAGTTGAAAAACCATCTTCAAGCTTGTGCCGGCTGCGAGGCGCGCTTCCAGGCGCTGTCTGTCTCAGCTCTGCGAGTGGCTTCGAAGCTCGCCACTCTCGACGCGCCACCTTCCGCCGCCGAAGCGAATTCACAAATTGCTCTCGCCCGCTTCAAAGCCAATCTTCCGTCGGCGGAAGAACGTCTTCCCTTCTTCACCCGCATCTTCGCACGCCGCTGGCGTTTCGCCTGGGCCGCTTCTCTAGCCGCTGCCGTGCTCGCGATTTCGCTCACGTTCCCCGCTACGCGCAGCTTCGCCCAGCGCCTCCTCGCCACGCTGCGTGTCGAACGCGTGCAGACCGTCAGCCTCGATTTCAGCGCCATGAACACGGGAACTTCTTCGCAGCCACTCGAAATGTTGGCGAAGATGCTTTCCGATAACGCCGTTGTAACTACCAATGAAAAAGAGTCCAGCGCCGATTCGCAAGCCGCCGCGACGCAAGCCGCCGGCTTCCCGGTTCGCGTCCTCTCCTCGCGCACCGACGAACCGACATTCGCAATTGCCGGCGCCCACGCGTTTCATTTGACCCTGGATCGCTCCCGCCTCCAGGATGTGCTCGATCAAGCCGGCCGCCCGGATCTTCTGCTTCCGGCTACATTGGATGGCGCTACGGTCTCCGTGCAGGTTCCTCGCGCTGTCGCCCTGAGCTACGGCGATTGCAAAAAGGCCGATCCGCAAGCGCCGTCCGATTCCGCCAATCCATGCCTCGTTGTAATGCAGGCCCCTAGCCCAACCATCAACGTGCCGTCCGACCTGAACATCCAGCAATTGGCGGAAATTGGTCTGCAACTGGCCGGTTGGAGCCCGGAAAAGGCTCGTGAGTTCTGCCAAACCGTGGATTGGAAGTCCACTCTGGTTCTGCCCATTCCGCGCACCGTGCAATCCTACGAAACCGTCTCCATCAACGGCGTGCGCGGCACGCTTATGCACTTCCCCGAATCCAACCCGAAGCGCCCCTCCTTCGCTCTCATCTGGGTCGACAATGAAATGATCTACGGCCTCATCGGCAAAGGCGACGCAAGTTCCGCAGTACAATTAGCCAGCTCGCTCCAATGACCAAACCCGGGATGGCTCACTTGGTGAAACAAGAAGCAAACGCGTTATTCCGAGCGAAGTCTGCGAAAGCGAGGAGTCCCTCAGGTAACCAGCGTATGCCTGCCGCTGTTAGGGGGTCGGAGCTTCAGCTACGACATTGAACAAAGGCAACACGGGGCTTTAGCTCCTGAGGAATCCGTTCAGGCTTCTCCGAATTTGGCACGCCGTAACACCTTCACGGAGGACCGTTGCCAACAGACCTGGCCATAGAAACTACCGGCCTTCGCAAACAGTTCGGTTCCAAGGTCGCCGTACGCGGGCTCTCCCTCCAGGTCCGTCGTGGAGAAATCTTCGGCTTCCTTGGCCCCAACGGTGCGGGCAAAAGCACCTCCATTAAAATGCTTCTCGGCCTGGTCAAACCCACCAGCGGCCAAGCCCAGATCCTCGGCTGTCCTTTCAGAAACGTCGAAATCCGCCGCAAAGTCGGCTTCTTGCCCGAAGACTTCCGTTTCTACGACTGGCTCACCGCCTCCGAACTCCTTGCGCTTCACGGCCGCCTTTCTCGACTGACTCCTGCGCAACTGAGCGAGCGTATTCCCGCTTATCTCGATCTCGTCGGCCTCACTCCGCATCGCGACCGCCGTCTCCGGGGCTTTTCCAAAGGCATGATGCAGCGCATCGGTCTCGCGCAAGCTCTGATCCACGAGCCTGAACTGGTTTTCCTTGATGAGCCGACTTCCGGCCTCGACCCCATGGGTCGTCACCTCGTCCGGGACATTATCCGCGGCGAACGAAATCGCGGCGCGACGGTTTTTCTCAATTCCCATCTCCTCAGCGAAGTCGAAATCACCTGCGACACCGTAGTCTTCATCAAGCAAGGGGAAGTCATCGCCACTCGCGATCTGCGCTCTTCCCCCGAAGGCGAAATCCACGTTCACGTCCGCGCCAATAATTTGCGCCAGGAACTTCTCGCCGGCCTCTCCCAATGGGCCCATGCCACGCAGTTGCAAGACGACCGCCTGACCTTCTCGACCAACTCCATGGATTCCCTGCCCGAAATTCTCCGTTACCTAATCTCTTCAAACGTCGACGTCTTCGAATTCACGCCCCAGCGCCTTTCGCTCGAGGAATCGTTCTTTAAAATCATGGGGGAGGACCCGGGCCAGTGAACCAACTCTGGATCATCGCGAACGTCACCTTTCGCGAAGCGGCTCGCAGAAAGATTCTCTGGACCGCGCTTCTCGCCGCCGCGGCGTTTCTGTCCCTCTTCGCCACGGGCATTCACTTCCAGGTAAAAGACGTCCATTTCGCCAGGGTTCCCCCGCTGATTCGCGCCCAGGTTCTCAGTTCCATCCTGCAAATTGGTTTCTATGCCGTCGATATGCTGGCCGTCTTGATGACTGTGCTCACCAGCGTCGACTCCATCTCCGGCGAAATCGCGTCCTCCACGATTCACGCCATTGCCACCAAGCCCGTTCACCGCTGGCAGTTGCTCCTCGGCAAGTGGCTCGGTTTTGCCGCCATGATTGCTGTCTATATTGCTTTGGTTTTTGGCGGAGTCGTCGCCATCGGCCACTTCATCGCCCACGCACAAATGCGTGGTTCACTCGACGGCGCATCATTCATCTATCTCGAATGCCTGCTGGTCCTGACCCTGACGTTTCTCTTCGGCACCATCTTCTCCACGCTAACCAATGGCGTCATCGTTCTCGGCTTGCACGGAATCGCATTCATCGGCGGCTGGCTCGAACAGATTGGCACCGTCACACAATCCGAACGCCTCATCAACCTCGGCATTCTCTCCAGCGTGATCATGCCCAGCGAATCCATCTGGCGCCGTGCGTCCTACGTGATGCAATCATCCGTAGCCCGCACCCTCGACCTTTCTCCCTTCGCCACGCGCTCCGCTCCCAGCACCACCATGATGCTGTATGCCGTCGTGTACCTGTTCGCCGCCCTCTCCCTGGCCCTCTACCGTTTCCAACAACGCGACCTCTAACGCGCCTTTTGTCCTCGCTTTTGTAGCCGCCGCCTTCTGAGGCAGGCGCCTTAGTCAGAACCGGATCAGAGATCGCCTTATTATGAAAGTATGCTTCGATGACATTTCGGGAACAGCCCGTTTAGGCTCATACCGCTCCGCGGTTCGTAAAGTGGCTTCTGACAATACGGGCACCTGAATCCTAACTCTCTACACATTTGCTGGTCATGTTTGAAGATTCGAACTATCCCGGCGAATTCTAGACCGATCCGGGGAATGGCGAACGCCAAGATTGCGGCTACAGGCATTGGTCGAGGGCACTTGCTCTGCGTATTTCTGACGAGGAGAGCCATCATCGGAATGCCAACGACAAACAACATTAATCCAAATAGCGAGAGGTTGTGTCTCTTTGCGATCGCCAGGCGCTTAGCCTCTAGATCAGGAGGAAGAACACAGTTCATTCACGTCCGTGACGATCATTGCAGGATGCCGAAATCTACGGCACACCCGCCTGCGCCCCGCAACTCGCCTGCACTGCCGCCTGCACGTCCGCATCAAACTGCGCGCCGCGCCAGCCCTGCGTCGAGCACACCTGCCACGCTTCCAATCCCAAGGCTCCGCGAAAATCGGCGCCCATCACGTTCGCCCCGTCCAGCTTCACTTGCCGCAGCACGGCGCCCGCGAAATTCCCGCCGCGCAAGTCCGCTTTCGAAAGATCGGCCTCCAAGAAAATCGTTCCCTTTGCCTGCACCCCGGTCAGGTTCGCGCCCATCATCTTCGCCGCGGAAAAATCCGTCTGCTCCAATCTCGCCAGCGAAAGGACCGCCTCTTCCAGATGCGCGTCGCGCAAATCCGTGTGCGCCAGTTCAGCTCGCAGCAAGTTCGCCTGCATCAGGTTCACCGCGTACATCGTCGCTCCGGTCAAATTTGCTGTGTTCAGCGTCGCGCCCGCCAAGTTCGCAAATGACCAGTCCGAATCCTGAAAATCGCCTCCGTTGAATCCCGCTCCTCGCGCGTCCGCGCTCACCAGGTTCGCCTTTGCCGCCAGGACGCGATCCATTTTCGCCGAACGAAGGTTTGCCTCGCGTAAATTTGCTCCGCGAAAATCCGTTTCCGCCAGGCTGCTGCCCTCCAGATTTGCTCGCCACATCCGCGCATTCGCAAACGCCGCGTGATACCCGCGGGAATATCGCAAATTAATTTCGTTCAATCGCGGCCCGCTAGCGTCGTTAGCTTGCCCGTTACCGCCGCCCGAGCTTCCCCGGCGCGACGACAGGCTTTCATCTGTCAGATCCGCATAAGGGCGGTATCCCACGAACTGAAAAACCGTTGCCGCCCATCGACGTGGATCTCCCCGTCCCACGTCCGGCCGCAGCGTTCCGTCGCCCGGCAGTCCCCGGATCACTCCCAAAGACAAAAGAAACAGTGTCAGCCCCACCAGCACCGGCACGCGCGTAGCCTGCAAAACGTCCTTCATAAATTGTGGCGTGCTCTCTTCCGTCCAGTCCCCGGGACGCAGCACCCGCTTCACAATCCGCGGTAATCCACACGCCGCCGAACCAGCCACCGTCAGCAAAAATACCTGTAGTAATGTCCCGCGATAATCTTGCATCACCAAATACCGCAGCCAGAAGCAAAACAGCACCGCCGGTACAGCCCAATATGCCAACCCCATTGCCACGTAGCATTCCAGCATCCCGACCGCGGAGTGCGGATCGCGCGTCCACCGCAAATACGGCCGGATCGGGCCCATCAAGTACCACCGGCCATCCTTCTCGGGCGTCTGTCCATCCGGAAACACCGCCGGCAGCGCGCCCAAACTTCCCCAGAGCCTCAGCAGCAAAAACTGTAACCGCAGATAAAGTACTGTCAGCAAGAGCGGCGCTCCGAGATAGAATCCTTGCAGCGGCAAAATCTTGGGGATCCGAGCCGTCACCGTTGCCGATTCGTCCAGCAGTAATCGAACATCCGTGGTTAGCGCGATGAACCCGCAAGCGACGACGCACACCGCAATCAGCAATAGGTAAAACCATCGCGCCGCTTGCGTAAACTCCTCGATCGTCCGTCGGCCGTTCAGCGCCGCCACCGCCTCCGGCAGCGTCGCATCAAACAGGTTCGTTCCGCCCAGTCGGCCCGCCCACAATCCCTGCGCTCCGTACAGATTCGCACCCATTAGATTGGCGCCCGAAAATTCCGTGCCCAGCAGATTCGTTTCGCGCAAATCCGCTTCCACAAGGTTCGCGTTCCGTAGGTTCGCCATCGAAAGATCCGCGCCCCGCAGATTCACTTTTTGTAACTCAGCGCCCTGGAGATTTGCCGCCGTCAAATCCACTCCGGTCAGGTTCGCTCCTGCAAAGTGACCCTGCACTCCGTGGGCTCCGCCGGTGTCGACCCAGACGCGGTGTTGATCTAGCACTTCCGCAAACTCCAGAAGATCACCGCTAGCGGAGCGCGGTTCAGGCACTTTCTCCAGGCTTTCCAATCTGTCTCCAAACGGCGCGCCTAGAGCCGCTTCCACGACCCTTTCTGCGGCTCCTTCCACTGCCGAATTCTGCGCGGCGGCTGCAGCCTCTTTGACAATCCTTTCCGCCATAGCAATCGGATCCTCGGCTGCAACTTCAGCCTCAGACTCCGCTTCCAGCTGTGGCTCAAACGCCGCTTGCTTTTGAAACTTTTCCATCGGGACTCCCGCCGCCAATTCGTTTCTCGGCACCGGCGTCGGCAAGGACACGGGCTCCGGCGCTTTCACTGCTTCTTCTTTTAAGTCTTCGATCGCCGCGGCTGGGGAGCCGGCAGCTACTACCGGCTGGGCGGGGGTTTCTCGGATCAAATCCTGCAACAACTGCTCTTCGAACAGGGCAAGAATCTTCGCTTCGGTGTCCGGATCAGGGCCAAGCGCTCCATATTCGGCAAGTTCCTCTGGCGTGGCAAGCCTTTCCGTCTGCTTCGCGCCGCCCCAAGGGAATCCTAGAAAGTTCTTGGCCGGTTGTTCCGGCATAGTGGTCGTTCCTGTCGCTTCCCCATGCGAGAAGCAGCTCAAAATTTCGCCCGTTCAGGGATAACAGCATCTTCGCCGATACCCGCGCGAAAAATCGCCTGCCCCAAAGGACAGGCGATTCCTGGTCAGCAATGGTTGTTTTGGAGGTGACCCTGGCTGGCGGTCAGCAGGCGCTTCTAGGGATTACCTGCAATGAACCGTGGATTATGGATACGCTGAAAATGCCGCAACAAAAAATCAGCCGGGGCGCTCCGCTGAGGGGCCGATGCACCCCGGCTATTCCCGCCCGCCTCCGCAGTGAGCGAGCAAGGAAACTTTTCCCGAAGAAGCCTATCGGGTTTCTCCCCGATTAGTGGTCTTCGCTTCCCCGCAAAAACTCGTACCGTTCGATTGCCGCCACCACTCCCACGGAACCCTCTTCGCGCGGTTCCGTCCGCTGCACGCGGCCGAGACAACGCACTTTCACCGGCCCGGCTTGCGTGATTTCATTCGGCAATGTCAGGAGGATCTCCACCGGCGATCCCTCTTTAACGTCTTTGGATAGAAAAAAATAAACTCCCCGTGAGCTGACGTCGCGGGATTCGGTGCTGGTCTCACCGACTGCTGCTCCTGTTGTCCACCGCACGGTAAGTGGTAACCGCATGGAGAACCTCTGAGATGTGCGGCGCTCTGAGCCTGTCAATGGCGGACCTCCCTATTCACGAGTGAGTCTATCTGCCCCGCAACCAGAGAACAATAGGACCGCCGATTCAAAATTTGGACAGGTGGAAAAAGTACTTATGTACTAGAACCCCCCTAACTACATGCTATTCGGGCTGTTGCGGGTTTGCCTGGGCGGGCTCGCTTTCTGAGACGGGCGCTTGTTGCGGTCCATCTGGCCTGCGACTTGTTCGGAGTTTCTGCCCGCCAGCTCAGAAGTGGTAGTTCAACTCCGTATACCCCAGCGCGCCATTGCTGTCCTTCGGATAAATCGCTTTAATCACCGAGCCACCCATGGCGTACCCGAGATAAAGCCCCAGCGAAAGTCCGTGCTTCCAGTTGTAATCGCCGCTGATGTCATACAGGGTCGCCAGGCCAGTATGTCCGTTGGACGGCCGACCCTGGAATCCAAACGTCCACGGTTGAAACGCACCGCCGCCCGTGTACCAGAGATCGTGGCTGTTATCCAGCCACAGTCCGTGGATGTCACTGCGAATCGTCAGCTTCTTTCCGGGCCGCAACATGATCTCTTCGAACAGGTCGCGATTGTTCATTTCATTGAAGAACGGGAACCTCGCATAAACACGCGGCGTCGGCAGAATCGCAAAAAAAGTGCCATGCACGCTGTCGTTGGGGTTGCCGTCGCCCGACGAGTAAAAGTATCCGGCACGTATCCAGGGCCGCACCGCCTCCCAAACATGGGGTTGGAATCCCGCCTCGCCCGCGAAGGCCGAGGCCCGCTGCTTCTGCGCCCCCCACGTCCCATTTTGTAACGCCAGCCAGCCCAGCACGTCGAACGTTCCACCGCTTGTCGGCAGCGCGGCGATAAGGTGCCCTCCATACGTCCCAAGATTGATCGCGCTCAAATCCGTCGCTCGAACTCCAGCCGGACGGTTGTCTGTTTTCAGAATGCCGCGATCGTCGTTGTAGTAAATCCCAAACACGCGCCACTCGGCATGCGGCTGGTCTTCGCCGTGGTCGATCTCGTGCGTCACAGCAGCGTAAGTCACCGGCGTTTTTACCCAGCCCCAGCCGTCCACCTGAAATACGCCGCGCGTCGGAATCGCGCTCACCGCCGTGAAATTCCAGGGGCCGTTGGAGTACGCGTAGTGCAACCCATCGAAGCTGCGCATCACGTCGCTGTATCCAAAGGTGCCGATCAACCGTTGGCCGATGCGGTCGTTTTTCAACGTAACTAGCGTCGGATCCTTCGGCTGCATTTCGCTACCGTCGGTAAATTCGAAACGCCCCAGCTGCAAACTGGACCCGCCATCCTTGAACCGCACATAGGCCTGCTTCGGAAAAATAAACGCCGTGTTCTGGTTTTTGTCGTTCGCCGCGTAGTAGGAACCGCCCAATCCCAACTGCCCCGCCGGCGCCGGCTGTACGGCTTTATCAGGAATGCCGAGCAATACCGGCACGGCAAACTCAACCTTCCAGTCGTACGTTTCGCGTTGTTGAGACAACGCCAAGCGAATCAGCGTGCCTGAAAATTCGTATTGGTTCTGCCCCGTCGTCGGTTGGAACCAGTCCCAAATCTCATACCGCTCGCGGACACTCCCGGAAAACGTCACGCCGCCTATTTGTATTGGTGTCTGCTCATCCTGTGCCACGGCCGGCAGGCCGCAGCAAAGTAACAACACACAGACCACAAGATTCTTCATGAATTCCCCCGTGCAATTTGGTCGGCCAATTTGGTCGGATAGACTAACGGAAGCACTAGGCGCGAAGAAACGTTGAGAGCCGAATGGCCGCAGCAGATTCCCCTCTCGCTGCACGACAACAGCCCAGCGAGTTTCATGACGCAAATAGGAACACGCCCCTTCATCCCCTTGAAGAAGGCTCTCACCCCTTCGTCCAGACCACCGTCAATATGGAGTGAGAATAGAAGTGCCCAGTCACCGGCACAATAATGCAAAAGAACTAGCTCGGCTTTTGCGCCGCGTCATGGCCAAGGGATCGAGCCGACGCAGGTCTGTTTGGACGTCACCACGAGGAGGATAATCCGAACGGAATGAGGTTTTAGGTCTGGTCAATCAGCCGGTGATGGATCGCATACAGCGCCAGCTCCAGCCGGTCCGAAACACCCAACTTATCGAAGATGTTGTGCAGGTGATTCTTCACGGTCTGCTCGGAAATGAACAGTTTTTCGCCAATTTCCTTGTTGCGGAATCCCTGCGCGACCAGTTGCACAATTTCCTTTTCGCGATCGGAGAGCAGCGGCTTCTCGCGCCGCGGCCCCGATTCCGACGACTTCGCGAAAGCCTTCATCACCTCCGCCGTCATGCGATTATCCAGCCAGATTTCTCCCGCGTGCACGCGGTGAATGCTCTTCACCAGCAAATCCGTGGCGGATTGTTTCAGCACCACGCCCCGCGCTCCCAGCCGCATCGCCCGCACTACATCGCGGTCATCTTCCGCCGCTGTCAGTACGATCACCCGTGTCGGCATCTGGTCAAAATTCACTTCTTCCAGCACCGCAAGTCCGTCTTTCTCCGGCATGCGCAGGTCCAACAGCAAAATCTCCGGTTTTAACTTTGCCAGCATCTTGATGCACTCGGCGCCGTTTTGCGCTTCGCCCACAATCACGATTTCATCGTCGCCGTCGAGCAATTTTCGCAGACCGTCGCGGAAAATCGCATGGTCATCGGCCATCAATACACGGATTTGCTGTTTAGTTTTCGCCATAATTAGCCGAGCGGAACCTCGATCGTTAGACGCGCACCATGCCCTGGATTTGACTCCACAGTCAAGACTCCCCCGACCGTGCGCGTGCGTTCCTTGATGGAAATCGGACCCAGCCGCAGGCGGTCCAGTTCATCCCCCGTGAAGCGTCCGGCGAAACTGAACCCCTCGCCGTTATCGTCCACTACGAGTGAAAGACGGCTGTCATCCTGCGTCAGTTTTACCACGACATGGGAAGCCTTGGCATGCTTTTTTATGTTGTTGAGTGCTTCACGGTAAATCTGGAAAATCTCTCTGCAAACGCGGTCCGGAGCTTGCAAATCTACGGAATCCACAAGTAAATCCAAGGCCAGCCCCGATTCGTTGCGGAAGCGCTCTCCGAACCCCCGCATCAAGTCCACCAGGTCCGCCGACTGCACGCGCAGTGGTCGCAGATCGGTCACCAGATGCCGCAACTCGCCGCCTTCGTTCTTTACCGTCTGCTGCAGTGACGCCAGGCCCGCTTCTAACTGCTCCGGCTGTGAATTCACTTTGCGCCTGAGCACGTCCAGTTGAATTTCAATGCTCAACAGTGTCTGCAAAATGCCGTCATGAAGGTCGCGCGAGATTCGCGAACGCTCCGACTCGATTGCCCTCACACGCAGGTGCCGCAACAGGAACACATTTTCAAGTGGTTCGCTCACGTGACGCGCCACTTTTTCAAACCACGCCAGTTCTTCCTTGCCGAACGCTGGCCGGTCGCTTCGCCGGTTCACCAGGAACAACCGCCCGACAGGACGGTTCTCCTGATCGAACGCCACGGAAAGAAAATTCTGTATCCGAAACTCCTGTTGTGTGGTTCCAGGAATCCGCGGCAGGATTTTGAGCGGCTGCATGTTCCTCCGGTCCCAGCCAAACCCGGACCCGCTTCCCTCCAGCGAGTTCCAACACAACGAAGCGTCCAGATCGTCCAACAGAAATCCGTCCGAGCGTGTCAGCGGAAGATTTTCCGGAGTCAAACGCTCGCTCTCGCCCGATTTAAACCGCCACAGGAAGATCCGCTCCAGGTCGGCATCGCGGTAAGCCAGCAACGCTGCCTCCGTGTGGAACTCCCCGCACAAATCCTCGAGCAGCAGCCGCAAAGACTCCGCCAGCCCAATCTCCACGTGCATCGTCCCGGAAACCTTGTTGAGAAATTCCTGCTGCTCTGTGAATCGCCGGTTGCGGTCCCCGAGGAACGCCATTCCTCCCGCTCCCATCAACGTCGCCGCAAAAACCGGCAAATAGAAAAATGCCGCTGGCTGCGGTCCCGCCGGACTCAAGCGGTTCAGCCGCAGGGCCACGGCGAGCAGCAGCAACCCGAAGGAAAGAAACATCGCCAGCTTTAAATTCCAGCGATAACCGGCGGCAAACGCCACGAAAAACACCAGAAACCACGCCGGCATCATCTCCGTGGAAAAATAAAGATACAGCCCCACAACCACAACATCGCACGCCAGCGGCAAGTGCCAGTTGTACTTCCGCAGCACCCGCTCCAGCCCGATAACCACCACCGCCGCCACCAGATAAGCGGTCAGCAGCGCGAGCGCCCGCTCCGCATCTCTTGCCGGCTTCAACTCCAACAAGCAAGAAATCGCCAGTAGCGCGATCGCGGGTCGAGCGTAGGCGATCTGCATTTCGAAGTGAAGCCGATCCGACGTTTGCGGGTTCATGTGCGGGGACACACACCCCATTTTGTGCGCTAGGCATCGGTGGTTCCGTCAGCCCAGCAGTAACGGCCAAGTCTCACGGACGTGGACCGCCATCATCGAGTCTAGCAAGCCTCCCCCAGCCCCTTCGGCCGAGCCATCCCCCGCGTTTCCAGCTTGCTATGTCCTAATCGGGCATACTACCGCACGGAGAGGGTCGGAGCTTCGCGCTCCGACTTAAATCACTTCTCTATGATGGGCTTCAGCCCCTCAGGACTCTTTCCGCGTTGCAGCGTGTCGACTCCCGCGTCGCCCGTAGCGCGATTCCTCGCTCTGTCATCCCGCTCGGCATGTGCCTCATGTGCCTGCCACTCTTTTTTCCCACTCCGCCCCATGCTAAACTGACCTTCTACGGTGGGAGTAGCTCAGCTGGTAGAGCGTCGGTCTGTGGCACCGAATGTCGCGGGTTCAATCCCCGTCTCCCACCCCACAAAACCCTAATAAAAATGCGGCGAACCTAGCATTTCCGGGAATGGGCGCGCCTCAACCGCACACAAAACGTACATAAACGGCATTTGACAAACCCAAACGATTGGATGGAAGCCACTGGTTGCGGTACCGAGGGCGCTATCTGCACCTGCGCCCCTGTCCCGCACCGGTGCGGTGTTCCGCAAGTCCTTCCGGCCTACGGCCTCCAGGATTCGCGGAACAAACACCGAGAACCAAAAACAAGCCCACACCCAAATACCATGTGCCTGCAGATCACCCCTGGAGAAGACCATGGAAGCGGACATTTCTACGTTGCGTTGACACGAACCCGCACGAACCCGCACAATTCTTCGTTAGAAACCCATGGCGAGCTATAGACTAGACTAAGGAGCCCAGAAAGGAGATTTGCTGGTATTGCTCGGAGCCTCGACTGTCCTTCAACAAAACGGTGTTGACCTGCTACGGGATTCATCTTGAAGATAAGTTCCTCGCGCCTGGCACCATCAACGCGAGGCTTGCCGCAGTCCGACGACTCGCCTGAGGTCTCCCCATTTGCGTCGTATCCTGCTCGGTGGCTACCGGGTTTGCGCCACGCTTGGTGCGGGACGCTTGGCGTAGTAGCCTTTGCGGGCATAGACCCTGTAGCCGTTCTCACCCGCGAAGATTTGGATCTTGCGAAACTTGCCGTCCCAATTCTTGTTTTCCGGATAGTAGCCGAGGCTGTACTGGTGATGAAGTTCGTCGGAAATCTCGTCGAGCGCGGCGTCGAGTTTATCGATCCCACGCACTTCGAGCAAGCGGCCCCCGGTGGACTCGGCCAGTTTCTTGAGCACAGGCTCTCCGCTGCTGTCTTTTTCAAAGATGTGCGCCACGTCGCAACGATCGTGCTTCGGCCCGTCGTAAATCTGCAAAATGTAGGCGATCACGTCGTTGGCCAGCAAGACGTCCATCGCATCCGCCAGCGAAGACTCGCTGCCGGAGTCACCCGACAGCGCGACGATCACCACCGCCTTGCGGCCGACCTCGCCTTCCAAGTAGCGGTGCGTGCCCACACGGATCGCGTCATAAAGATGTGCCGCTCGGTTCGAATTGACGCGTTTTCCGTTGATGCCCACAGTACCGCCGCCTGGGATGGACAACCCAGAGTCCGAGGACGCGCCTTGTTCCGGCAAGCCGATCGCGGCTCCCTTGCCTATGGACTCGGCCGCTTCCCTCAGCAGCACAATATCGGACGTCGGCAACTGTACGGTTTCAACCCGCGAGGCGTAGCTCAACACGAAGCCGAGGTCGTTGTGCCGCACCACATGCCTCAGGAACGCCGACGAGGCCTGCGCTTCTTCGCCAAGAATCCAGGACATGTTCGTGCCGGTATCGAGCAGCACGCCGACGTTCAGCACCACATCGCTGTGGTGCGCAAAAAATTTGATGATTTGGGGCTGGCCCTCTTCGGCCACGCTGAACTGCTCTTGCGCTAGGTCGCTGACCAGCCGTTTCTTATCATCGCGCACCGTGAAGTACACGGACACCAGGTCCACATTGCTGCGGTACGCGCCTTCCTGCCCGCTTTTCTCGGCAGCAGCCCTATCCCCAACGCCTTGCTCCTGACCAAAAGACCTGGCCGGCCACGCCAAAGCGGCCAAAGCCAAAAACGAAAGAAGAATCACCACGGAGGGCCCGACTCGAGTAGCCATAAACACTCCTTGCACTCCGCAACGAACGTGCCCAATTGGATGCCAACGCCCCGCGCCGGAGTTGTCGTCGTCAGCCCGCCCAATGCGCCTTCGTCGGCGGAGACGACTTGGGTCCCGGTACCCACAGGGACGGTCAGCCGGGTTTCGTAGCACTTAGCGTTCCGAGAAGGACTTTTTGATCACTTCAAGCGACTCAAACCATTGTCCTCGTCTCGCCAGAGCTAAGATTTCTATATGCGTATTTTGGACCGCGAAGCCTGGCAGGTGTGGTCGAAGGTTTTGATAAGTGTAGTTGCCATTGGATGTTTAACCGTTTTTCTCTGGTCTTTTGGACTTATGAGATACTACCCTTCGACGCGCTCGTGCGGCCCCTTGCCACAACATGGGTGGACGTGCCCTTGCCATGGACACATGGTTTCTATGGAACATTTCAGGAAAAACATCGTTTGCTTCAATTGCGGGACTGGTTTTCTCCCTTTCTTCTGATTGCGGCTGTTGGTCAGGGATTCAGCAATTCCACGGAAGAAACAGCGTTCGAGAAAGAAACCGTTTTGATCGTGCACCCCACGTCCAGTAAACCCACCAACCACTTGGATCGCTCCGAGCGATCTGCAAATCAGGACCTGGAGTAGAATGCCCGGCAACCGAGGTGCAGCCATTGCGGCGAGCGAAATAGCCATAAGAAGGAGCGCAGCCCTCGGAGGCGCAACGATGAGCAGTCGTCTTTCAGGCAAGGTGGTTGTCGTCACTGGCGCGGCGCAAGGCATCGGCTTCGGCTGTGCAGAGCTGATCGCGTCGGAAGGCGCGGCGGTAGTGCTCGGTGACATTCAACAGGAAAAAGGCGAGATGGCGACAGCAAAGATAGCAGCCGCCGGGGGCACGGCCCATTTTTGTGCTGTTGACGTGAAAAATGAGAAGGACTGCTCGGCACTCATCGAAACCGCCGTCAAGACCTTCGGAGGAATCGATGGACTCGTGAACAACGCCGGCTGGTTTCCACGGGCCACGCTGGACGCAACCACAACCGAGCTTTGGGACGAGGTTCTGCAAATCAATTTGAGGGGCGCGTTCTATTGCTGCAAGCATGCGGTACCGGCGATGCGCGAAACCGGAGGAGGAAGCGTCGTCAACATCGGTTCGATCTGCGGAATTCAGAGCTTGCCCAATCTCGTCGCCTACGGAGCCGCGAAAGGCGGGCTCCTGTCGCTAACGCGGACGCTTGCGGGCGCGCTTGCGCCACAGCGGATTCGGGTGAATTACGTGATTCCGGGCTGGGTATTGACGGAGGGAGAGCTGGCTCTTCACGAAGCGCAAGGCCGCGATAAAGACACCATAAAAAAGGATGGGGAAAAGCTAACCTTAGGCCGCCACCAGACGCCGCTCGACGCAGCTTTTGCCGTCGTTTACTTGCTCAGTGACGAGAGCGCCCAGGTCACCGGAACCATTTTGAACGTCGATGCAGGCGCTTCGAGTCTGCCCATCGCTCCCGGCACATACCCAGGCTGATTCGGCCTCGCCGAGTCCTGATTTCCGCGGAAATCTAGTGCCCACACATGCGCCGGGCAAAATTCGCTCAGGTCTATTTGCGCGCGTAGCTGACGCGCCAGATGGAGTTTGAGCCATCGTCGGTGACCAGCAGCGAGCCGTCCGCTGCTACGGTAACGCCGACAGGCCTTCCCCAGACGTGTCCGTTGTCGACCACAAAGCCGGTTACAAAATCCTCGTACTCACCGCTGGCGCGCCCACTCTGATGCATGGGTATGCGAATTACCTCATAGCCGGTGCGAACGGACCGATTCCAGGAGCCGTGCTCGGAGGCAAAAATGTCGCCTTTGTATTCCGCGGGAAATTGCGAACCCTCGTACAATGTCATTTCGAGAGACGCATTGTGCGGCTGCAGAAGCACGTCAGGAACGATTGCCTTATCTTTCAGTTCGGGACGTTTCCCTGGATGGCGGGGATCTTGATGCGCGCCGATGTACCACCAGGGCCAACCATAGAAGCCACCGTCCTCCACATGCGTGATGTAGTCCGGCACCAGATTGTCCCCCAAGCCATCGCGCTCGTTAACCGAGCACCACAGCTCGTGCGTCACCGGGTGGATCATTAGCCCGCCGCCTGCGTTGCGGATTCCGTAGGCGTACACGCGCATGCCGGACCCATCGGGGTTGAACTCCAGGATGTCCGCCCGATTCTTTTCCCGAGGTGTGGTGTCGGTATCATCGACGTTCGACGCCGACCCTACGCCAACAAACATCTTCTTCCCGTCCGCTGTGAACTGCACGTCGCGGGTCCAGTGCCCTCCGCCATGCGGCAGGTCCACAAGATGCTGCGCCGCACCGGTAGCCTGGACATCCCCGTTCTTGTACGGAAAGCGCACAACGGAGTCCGTGTTTCCAATGTAGACCCACTGGGGATTATCACCGGACGGATAGAACGCAATGCCATAGGGGCGATTGAGCCCGGTGGCGAAAACACTTATTTCATTTGGTTTGCCATCGGCGGTGATGCCGCGGAGAACCTTGATTTTGCCACTCTCGCTTTCCGCTAGGAAAAAATCGCCGTTCGGAGCGGTACGAATCAATCGCGGATTGTCGAGGCCACTGGCGTAGAGTTGCACCTTGAAGCCAGCGGGAACTTGCGGCCACGCGTCATTGGGGCGAGCAACCACTTTCGGCCCATTGTTTGAAGTTTCAGTGGCGTAGGGAGTGGGAAGACTTTCCGCCGTAATCTTTCGAATCTTTCCCGGCTCCTCAAAACGGAAATCGGTAAACGGAGCTGCCGGAGGAGGAGCGTTCGTCGTGACAGGAGTAAATTTTTCGGGCGCAGCGGACGCGCTGCCGCCTCCGGGAGTATTCCTGAGGGTTTTCAAGTAAGAAACGATCTGCCAGCGCTGCTCCTCTGGGAGTGCGTTCCAAGGCGGCATGCCGTTTTTGATCGAGCCGGTGGTGATGAACCAGAATACTTCGCCGTCGGGAGCAGTTCGGATGGCTCCTTCCGTGAGGGGCGGAACGTTGCCGGTTCCCTGCCCCCTCGCTCCGTGGCACGAAGCACAATTTGTGGCATAGAGTGTGGCGCCAACTGCAACGGCCGCGTCCTGCCCCACGTAGGGGTTCTTCAACTGCGCACTGGCCGCTGGGGCGTTATGAAAATGGGCGTCTTGCGCAATCAGGCGGGAAGCCGCAAAGATCAACGGGATGGCACAGACGATCGCGATGAAAATGTAGGGCTGGGCACTCGGGCGAGCGTTCACGATTTTCCTCCAGAGGAAACTAGGGGCTGGCTAGAACCGGAAGCCGACACTAGTTTAGATGGAAGGAAACCCGTCTCGGTTCCAAATTCTGACCTGCGAGCAGGGATCGACCACACCCAAAAAAAAACGGCGGCGGTGGAGAATGCTCTCCACCGCGCCAGTTGAGCCGAGCCGGTACCAGCCGAACTTAGAAAAAGAACTTCGCCCCGAGCCGGATGTTCCGGGTGCCGCCGTTTTGCACGTACGGATTGGCGAAGCCGACGAACTCGCTCGAGAGCCCGGCATCGTCGACGAACGGATCGATTCCCTGTCCCACCACCGAACCGAAGTTCGGATGATTAAAGGCATTGGTGAAGTCCGCATGGAATTGCAGGCGATACCTCTCCGAAATGTTGACCGTCTTGAAGATCGCCAGGTTGAGCACGTTGGTGTGGAAGTCCCGCAGGCTGTTGCGCCCCGCATCGCCAAACGGCGTGCCGAACAACTGGTCGGCAATCGCGGTGTTGGCGATGTAGCGTATCGTGCTGCTGTTGACGAGCGTTGGCGTGGCCTTGCCTTGATTGATGGCATTGAGGCTGACCAACTGTGTCGCGCTCAGCGAGCAACCGACGCCATAAATGCCGCACGCATCTCCCGCATAAATTCCGACGGAATCCGCCGGAGCGGCCAAGCTACCAACAAAAGGCCGCAACGCTCCGTCAGGCAGCGCAAACCCGGCATTGAAGTTCGTGTCGTAGGGATTATTCGCAGTAGGCGGCGCGTTGCAAGCGCCGCCGCCGCTCACGCAGTTGAGTTGCACCTGCGATGGCGTAAAAGGTTGGCCCGACGAAAGTGTATAAACGCCGGAGACCGCCCAGCCACCGAGAGTATGGCCGAGCCACCCGTGCTGCGAACGGTAGAAGGGCAGCTCCTCAATGACAGTGACTACCCAATTGTTCGGGAAATCCAGTCCGGAGAGGCCATACTCCTGCCCCGTGTAGTTGACCTGGCTCTGGGAAATGGCGTTGGTGCTGCCCGCCGCGAGGTTGCCAAAGATCTCGCTGGCGTTGTCCAGGGTTTTGCTGAAGGTGTACGCGGATTTTAGAGTGAGCTGGTTCCACACGCGATTCAGGCGCAGTTCTGTTTGAAGCGCGTGATAATTGGAAAACGCGGTGTTGGTGCGGCTAAGCAGAACGCCTTGGTTGCAGTTGGTGGTGCCCACTGCTTCGGGGACGGCCGCCTGGGAGGCGGGACAGGGAGTCAGGCCCGCAGGCACGAGGCTTGGATAAACATTGGCAAGACCCTGAATATAAGGATTTGCATCGATGGTCTGAAAAAGATTGCGTCCAGCGTTTCCGACGTAGCGAATCTCCAGGACCGAGTTCTTGGCCACTTGCTGTTGAACGCCCAGTGACCAGGAGTAGACCTTATCGGGCCCGAAATTTGGCGAGATGCTGGTGTTGTCGAAGGTTCGTGGATCGAAGACGCCCGTCTGCAAGAAGGGCGCAAGCGCGGTACGAACCTGCGGGCCAAATGGGCTCATGGGGATCGGATTCGCAGCCGCCACCGGACCGGACAGCGTATCGTTCAACACGATGGGAGCCGACCCGGCGATGTTGGAATAGATGTTGTAGTACGGCGGGTCATACGCCATGCGAAAGCCGCCCCGGAATACGGTCTTGCCGTCGCCCGAGGAAAGCAAACTTTTGTTGGGCGACCACGCAAATCCCAGATTGGGCGCCCAGTTGTCGGTGGGTGATGGAACATAGGGGAATGCCGTCACGCTCAGCGGGAGAGCAGGATCCCACACGGGGTCGCTGCCAGTCTGGTTCTTGACGGTGTTCCGGTGGAACAGGTCTGCCGGCTGTGTGAAGTACGACCACGTCAAGCCAAGGTTGAGGGTGAGATTCCGTGTCAACTTCAAATCGTCCTGGAAATAAAGGAAAGTGTCTTTTTCGCGAAATTCGAAACTCGGGTTGCCCACGGCAATGCGGATTTCGAAGGGCACATTTGCGCCGAGCGCGCCGTAGTCGCTGTAGATGTAATTCCCGTTGTAGTCCGGAAGAAACGTGTTAGGAGAGCGCTGGTAGGTGAAATTGATTCCAGCCTTCAGCGAATGGCGGCCTTTATAGAAGGTCCAGTTGTCTTGAAACTGATAAGTGTTGACGATGCGGAGCTGCGGGAAACCGCTGTTAGGACCGAAACCCAACTGGTTGGGGGCGTTAAAAGTAATGTTTGTGAGTGCGGTCGAAAGATTGCCCGGTGAGGGAAGGGAGTTCAGCGTGTTACCTCCAAAGCCGACATTTTCTCTTCCGTAGGACGCTCGGAACTCGTTCGCCATGTGATTGGAGATATCGCGGGTCCAGCTGAAGCCGTAGTCCTGAGCCAGCGCGGGTACATTGTAGGGATAGCCGGAGGCTGCGCCGCCGCCACCCGGATCAATGTTATCGAAAACCGATTTGTTGTAGATGTACCGGCCGTAAAAATGATTTTTTGCTGTTTGAAAATCCAACTTCACCACAAAGTTGTATTGGCGGGAATCGGTGGGAAGCGTGCGCTGAATGCCGTTTTCCTCGACTCCCGGGCAGCCCGTGAGATCCACAGGTGCGGCAGTTCCTTGCTGAACTGGGTTTCCGCCCTTGACTGAATAGGGACCGTAGGCTTGCAGAGCCGCAACACCGGCGCTGCCGGGGAAACATGCGGCCAGGGTGGCAATGCCTGCCGGTGTAGGCGTCAGAACGCCCGTGGCGTAGACATTGGAAGAGTTGATGATCTCCGCGTTGTCCCCTCCGAAGAAGAATAATTTGTCTTTGATGATCGGTCCACCGATGGTGCCACCGACGAAAAGGTCATTGAAAGTCGGGACAGAGGTCAGTCCTTCAAACGCCTTTTGCGTGTTGCTCAGCGTGTCCAGTCGCTGGTTGTTTTCCGTACCATAAAGAGATCCGTGAAGATTGTTCGTGCCGGATTTTGTAACAACGTTGACCACTGATCCGGAATTGCGGCCATACTCGGCGCCGAAGTTGCTCGTGGTGATTTGGTATTCGGAGACAAACTCAGAGTCGGACACGAACAGAGAAGGACCGCCGATCGAGTTGTCATTATTGTTCTGGCCGTCGACCTGCTGATCGTTATTGCGGCCGCGAATGCCGTTCACCGCAAACCCTACTCCGTTGGTATTGGAGAAGCCGATGTCGCGATTGTTCACTACCCCGGGAACAGTCAGCGCAAGCATGTCCAACCCCTGGTTTTCGAGGATTCCCGGAAAAACCGCAATCGTCGCGTCGGTCACGGTCGTACTGATTTGCGCTTGCGTGCTCTCAATTTCCGGCGGAGCGTTGGTCACCTCGATCGACGTGCTGACCGTTCCGATGTCTAGAGTAAGGTTACCCAGGCCGGTGTCGCTGCCGACCTTGACCGGAACGGTCTCTAGATTGAGCTTGCGGAAACCAGCCTTCGAGATTTCCAAGTGATATGTGCCCGGCTGCAGCAAGGTGAACCGGAACACCCCGTTGGCGTCCGATACCGTCTTGTACGCCGCATTTGTCTGCGCATTCACGAGGCTCAGTTCCGCGCCGCCAATCAGCGCGTTTTGCGCGTCGGTTACGGTTCCGGAAATAGAGCCGGTGCTGACTTGCGCCATCGATGTTGGCAGGAATGAAAGAACAGTAGCGAGGATGACCGCGAACACACCCACACTAACCTTGCTCCGCGTAGCAAGCTTCATAAGACCCCTCCCCAGATTTTCGACCTACTCGCGGAAATGGGTTTGCAGAACTGCTCGAAAGATGAACCGGAACGCGCAACCACCTTGCGCACGTCCCAAGTTCGCTACTGAAGAATCCAACCCCGACCGGCGAGACATTCAGAAGGAACTTGCGACTGCAACCCCGCTATCAATCCAGCAATCCGTCCTCCACATTCTCGAAATTGCCGCGTACGACCGGAATGCAATTTTTTTCAGTTGTTTACGTCAAAATGCGTGAGTGCTCTGGCGGGCTGCCGAGGCGGTCTTCTACGGTTCTTTGTAGCCGCTATGAGTTTTTAGAGTTCGCAGTGGGAACGTTCGGCGCCTAGGTGCCTCGTTAGGCTGGAAAACAGCGGAGCGTTGAATCGGAACTAACCTCTAACGGCATCGCTAGCGGCCGCAATACACGTATTCGACCTTATATTTTTCGAAAACTCGATCTGTCGTAAGCAGCGTCATCCCTTCGGCGTTTGCCTGTCCGATCAGTATTCTGTCGAACGGATCGCGGTGGTGCTGCGGCAATCGGCATCGCGTCGACCGCATGCGCAGAGGTAATGTCGAGCGGCTGCATGGCTAAGCCACGAATTACTTCGGGAATGAACAATGCGGGCTCCCTATGTGTCGACAGCGACCACGTGGGAAATCGCGATCAAAATGCGCGCGGAATAACCTTCCGCTACATATAAGAGTGTCGTCTTTGAGCGCATCGATTCAAGTACCCGCGAGCTCAGTCGATACTCCTCTGTGACGCTCCAAAGAATTACGCTGGTGTCGAGCAGCAATCTCAGGGTCTTTTCCTGATTCGCTTCTCTCGCCCATCAAACGCGTCAAGCAATTCATCTGGTAATGGCGCGTCGAAATCCTCGGGAACCGCGAACTTCCCCCGGAACATTCCAAACAGCCGGCTCGATTCCTTCGGCCGGATCGGGATCAGGCGGGCCACTGGGTTTCCTCAGCTCGCTATCGGGACCTCCTCGCCGGCCGCAACGCGCTTCATCAACCGCGACAAGTGTCTCTTCGCCTCGTGCGTATTCACTTCCTTTTTCACGGTTCCCTACTAGACTAAGTCAACTAATCCACCGTTTATGAGAACGGACAACCTCACTAGAATGATTCGATGACCGAAATCCTCTGCCAAGGCCTGCTCATCGACATGGATGGCGTCCTCGTCGATTCCACACCCGCCGTGGCCCGCGTCTGGACGCGTTGGGCCATCAAGCACCATCTCGACCCGGTTCATGCTGTGCAGCTCGCTCATGGCCGCCCCAGCCTCTCCTCCATTCAGGAGCTACTTCCGCACGCCGATCCCACGGTTCATCTCGCCGAAAATGACTGGATGGAGCGAGCTGAGATCGAAGACATCGACGGTGTCGTCGCGCTTCCCGGCACGAAAGAACTTCTCGCCGCGATTGGTCCTTCACAATCCGCCGTGGTCACTTCCGCCACCCGTGCTCTCACTGAGGTTCGCCTTCGGGCCGCCGGCCTGTGGCAATATGTGCAATATCTCGTCACCGCCAGCGACATCCAATATGGCAAGCCCGATCCTGAACCTTACCGCAAAGGCGCGGCCGCTTTGAATCTTTCCCCGCAATCTTGCATCGTCATTGAAGACGCCGCCTCCGGCACGCGCTCCGGTAAGGCAGCAGGGTCGCGCGTCCTCGCCGTCCGCACCACCAGCCCGGATGAAATTCTTCTTGCTGCCGGCGCCGACTGGGTTGTCAACGATTGCTCCTCCCTCCGCGTTCTTTCCAATTCCCTATCAGGTCAACTCACCCTCGCCCTAGCTGACGACGAACTCCCCCGCATTCCCAAAATGCACTGAACGTAGCTCAGGCGCTCTGCCTGTGCGCTTGGGTCTTTTTCCCTTTCCTAGCGCCGCGCCTTCAGGCCGGCATCTTTGTTGTTCTTTGTGTTTCGCGGCCGCCTCCTGAGGCGGCCGCCTTTCTCTTCGTAGGGGTCCAGCACTGTTTACGCTGAGTCCCGAAGGGCTGGACGCGCGTCTCGACAAAGATCCGAAATGCTTCTATTTCGTCCTTCCTTCGTTGGCTTCGATGCTTCGTTGCGCTGCTTCCCTTCTTCTCCTCACCAACGTATGATGGCGCACACTGCAAGTCCCCATGAGACCCCACTTTGTCGACGCCCACTGACTCCCTCGCCGCCGAACTGCCCGCGCGTCCGCTGCATCCTCGCAGGGAAAAGGGCAAACTCCTGCAAATCCTCGGTGTAGGTTTCGGCATCGCGGTCGCCGTTGGCAACACAGTTTCGGCCGGAATTGTCCGAACTCCAGGCGACATCGCCGCGCGTCTCCCCAATCACTGGCTCTTCTTCAGCGTCTGGTTCGCCGGGGCTCTCTATGCCCTCGTCGGCGCCTTTCAGCTCGCCGAACTCGGCGCCGCCATCCCCAAAAGCGGCGGCCAGTACAATTTTTCCCGCCGCGCTATCGGCGATTTCGCCGGCTTTATCGTCGGCTGGGGGGATTGGCTCTCCACCTGCGGTACCATCGGCGCCGTTGCCATTGTCATAGGCGAATACAGCGCGCGTCTCTTCCCCGTCCTCAACGGCACTATGAAGATCAAAGTGACGGCTGTCTCCGTGATCGTCATCTTCGCGCTGCTGCAGTGGAGAAGCATCCGCATGGGGAGCAAGGTTCAGAACTTGACCACCGTCCTGAAGGGTCTGGCCTTCCTTGCGATTGTCGTCGCGTGCTTTGCCGTAGGTCGAGGCCAAGGCGCATCCGAAGCGGTTCCTCTCGCTCACGCCGCCGTTCCCATCACCATTCCCGCCGGCGCCGCCCTCATCACTGCTCTCCTCTTCGGCGTCCAGGCCACCATCTACACCTATGACGGCTGGGACGGTGTCATCTACTTCGGCGATGAAGTAAAAGATCCCGGCCGCCTGGTTCCCCGCGCGATTTTCGGCAGCCTCTTTTCCATCGTTCTCATCTATCTTCTCGTCAACGCGGCCGTGCTGTACGTCCTTCCTATGCAGGAAATTGCCGGCAACAATTTCTCCCTCGGCCTGGCCGCCGAGCGCGTTTTTGGCCATCACAGCGATTTTATTTTTCGTTCCATCATGGTTCTCGCTCTTTTCAGCAGCCTCAACGCCCTGCACCTCATGGCCGCCCGCGTCATTTACGCCATGAGCCGCGATGGCCTCTTCTTCCGCGCTATTTCTCGCGTGAATAAAGGGGGCACTCCAACCGTCGGCCTGCTACTCAGCGCCATCGTCGGCGTAGCCTTCGCCATTTTCAGCTTTGAGCGCGTCATCGCCATGATGGCGTTTTTCTTCGTCACCAATTACGTCCTCTCCTTCATCTCTCTCTTTCTCCTGCGCCGCCGTGAGCCAGATCTTCCTCGCCCCTACCGCGCCTGGGGCTACCCCTACACGACCGTCCTCGCTCTCGTCGGCTCCGTCGCGTTCCTCATCGAAGCCGTTCGCGAAGACCCAACCAACAGTTACCTCACGCTCATCGCGATCGCCTGCAGTTATCCCATTTACCGCGTCCTAAAAAAGGTCTCCTCCCCGAATTCTCCTGAGCCTGCCTAGTCACTGCCGATGGTGCACCTTGGGTTTTGTAGCGGCCGCCTTCCGAGGGCGCGCCCTACCAAGAAAAAGGGGCGGATTCTCATCCGCCCCGTTCGATTCCTCCGCGATCCCTGCGGTCTTTCCGCAGTGCCCTCGGTGTTAAGCCTTTCTCTTCGTATTCTCTACTTTCGGTTTTCTATTCTCGTATTTCGACCTTCCTAACTCACCTTCTCCGCCACCGCTTTGGCCTGTAAGAACAGCAACAAATAATCCTTCCCGCCGGTCTTCGAATCCGTTCCACTCATATTGAAACCCCCGAACGGATGCGCCCCCACCATCGCACCCGTACACTTCCGGTTCAAATACAAATTCCCCACGTGGAACTCTTCCTCTGCGCGTTTGATCTTCGCCGTGTTCTTCGAATACACCGCTCCGGTCAATCCAAATTCTGTGTTATTCGCAATCTCCATCGCCTGATCGAAATTCCTTGCCATGATCACCGCCAGCACGGGACCGAACACTTCCTCCTGCGCCAGCCGAGCTTTCGGATCCACATCTGCGATAATCGTCGGCTCCACGAAGTAGCCGTCGCCTGCGGCGCGCCCGCCACCCGTCATCAATCGCCCTTCCTTCTTCCCAACTTCAATATAGTCCAAAATGCCTTTCATCGCCGGCTCGCTGATTACTGGACCCATGTAGTTGTTCGGGTCATCGCTCGGTCCCACCTTGATCTTCTTAGTCCGTTCCACAAGTTTGTTCAAAAACGTGTCGTACACCTTCTGGCTCACAATCACGCGTGAACACGCCGAGCACTTCTGCCCTTGATATCCAAACGCCGCCTGCAGTGTTCCTTCCACGGCGGCGTCAACGTCGGCTTCGTCGTCCACCACGATTCCATCTTTGCCGCCCATCTCCAGCACAGTCCGCTTGATCCAGATCTGTCCGGGCGCGGGTTTCGATGCCAACTCTGCAATCCGCAACCCAATTTCCTTCGATCCTGTAAATCCGATGTACCGCGTCTTCGGGTGCTGCACCAGGGTGTCGCCCACCGCGCCGCCAGGGCCCGTCAGGAACTGCACTGCCTCCTTCGGCACTCCCGCTTCAAACAAAATATCCACGAACTTCGCCGCAATCGTCGGTGAATCCGACGCGGGCTTCAGCACCACCGTATTTCCCGTCACCAGCGACGCCACCACCAGCCCCGCCATAATCGCCATCGGGAAGTTCCATGGCGGAATCACTGCGCCCACTCCCAGCGGGATGTAGACAAGGTAGTTCCGCTCGCCGCGCATCGGCGTCAATTTCTGCGGCTCCGCTAGCCGAAGCATCTCCCGCCCGTAAAATTCGCAAAAATCGATGGTCTCCGCGACGTCCGCGTCCGCCTCCATCCACGTCTTCCCCACTTCGTAGCACACCAGCGCAGCCAACTCGAATTTGCGTTCGCGCACAATCGCCGCCGCCTTGAACAGGCACTTGGCCCGTTCCTGCGCCGGCACTTTCTTCCACACATCGAAATATTTGTTTGCCGCTTCGATCGCCTGAACCGCCTGTTCTTTCGACGCGTCCTGGAACACGCCGACCACTTCCGTCGGCTTCGACGGGTTTGTCGACTTCCTTTTCCCCGCCGTGGTCACTTTCTTTCCCCCGATCCACATCGGGTACTCGTGGCCAAACTCGCCACGCACTTTCTTCAGCGCCGCTTCCATCTTTTTCTTATTTTCTGGCTTGGAAAAATCGATAAACGGCTCGTTCGTGAACTCGCCCACATTCCCGTGCAATTTCGCCTTTGACGTCGCCATGCCAGCCCTCCTCCTCGTTGCGCAACACTTAATTATAAGCGCCGCGAATACCCCTCACAAGCGCCCTTCGCTCCGTGCGCTCCGAGCTCAATCGCGCCTCGCCGGTGGCGTACTACTCTTCGTACACTGAGCCCCGAAGGGCTGGACCCCATGCCCGCAAGATCCCTTCACTTGAGAGTCCCGTGACGCCCCGCATGCCGTTTCTGAGTGTGCGCCTATTCCCCGCGATTCTCCGTGTTCTCAGCATCTCTGCGTTATCTTTTCTTCTCTTTTCCCACCGTCCGTCGCCAATGCGATAATCTCAACGCATGCCGCAATCCCTCGCTCATGTCACTTTCCTCGTCCGCGACTACGACGAAGCACTCGCCTTCTTTGCCGAATCCCTCGGCTTCCGCGTCGTGGAAGACACGCCCCTCCCCACCGGGAAGCGCTGGCTCATAGTCGCTCCTCCAGGCTCTCGTGGCGCAAATCTGCTTCTCGCCCGAGCCGACGCTCCCGAACAAGTCCAACAAGTCGGCAATCAGGCCGCCGGCCGCGTCTTCCTTTTCCTTCACACCGACGACTTCTGGCGTGACTATCGCCTCATGCAGGCCGCAAGCGTCAAATTTCTCGAGCAGCCTCGCCAGGAATCCTACGGCACCGTCGCCGTCTTCGAGGATCTTTACGGCAACAAGTGGGACCTTCTCCAACCAGACGACAACCTTCCTGCCCGCCCACTCCCGAAAGCATCGCCATGACCCTTCCCATGGCCTGGCAAATCCTTTATTGGACTTGGGTCGCCTCAGAAGTAATCATCGGAGTCGGCACGCGCACCAAGCAGAGCACGGGCAAAGTCCACGACCGCAGATCCCTTCTCCTCCTTTGGATCGTCATTCTCAGTTCCATGACTGCTTCCATTTGGATCAGCGAAACCACGCCTCCCAACATGTTCGGCGGAACCCGCACCCTGAAACTCTTCGGTGTGATTGTTTTGATCATTGCGCTCGCCATCCGCTGGACGGCGATCTTCACCCTGGGCAAATCTTTCAGCTCCAACGTAGCGATTCTCGATTCGCAAAAACTCAATCGCTCCGGCCTCTATCGCTTCGTCCGCCATCCTTCCTATCTCGGCCTGATATTGGTATTCGTCGCGGTTGGTCTGCATTCTCGCAATTGGCTCAGCTTCGCGATCGCCGTGGTGCCAACCACAGCCGCGCTCCTCTATCGCATTCGCGTCGAGGAATCTGCGCTATTACAGGCCTTCGGCGAAGAATATGTCAGCTACAGCGAGCAAGTAAGCCGCCTCATCCCCGGCCTCTACTGATTCGCTCGCGCCCGCAAATCGTCTAAACGCCTGCAAGTTTCCGCCATGCCATCGTTCTAACTAAGAAAGCGAATACCTCATGATCCGGTTCGCGGAGGACCCCATGTCTGGAATCATCCAGGCCACACCTGTTTTTATTGCTCTTCTTCTCGGCTGCCTGGCGCCCGTTTCTTCGGCAGAATCCCCTCCGCCGCCGCAATCCCCTGCAAAAGTGCTCGTCACCGTCGTCGTGACCGAAGACAATTCGCCCGCCCTCGGTTCGACAGTCACGGTTCACCCGATTGGTGCAGTGGAAGGTTGGCCCAGGGGAAAGGATAGGATCACGCTGACCACGGACCTCCGCGGTCGGGCTTCCCTCCGCCTTGGTCCTGGAAAATACAAAGTGATTGCTCACCACTCGCTGAACATTAAGCTGCCGGCCGACGGCTGGTTCGTCATCAAGCCCGGTGACCGGCGGCCACGGAAACTCTACCTCAATCTGCTCTACTGGGATTGCGCCCACGTAACCTGCATGCTTTGAGGGCGCGTTTGCCTGAGGGATCCGCTTTCTTTTCCGCCACCATCAATTCAACGCTTGTCATCCTGAGGAGCACTGTTCGCGAGAAGGATCTAAACGATCGATTGACCTCAATCAATCAATTCGCACCGATGCCCCACCAAGCGTCAGCGCGGTAGGCGCGACACCTTCCCTTGAACAATCAAACCGGGACGAATCTCACGCAATCCTCACCCTCCTCCCAGCGCCTTATACTGCGCCGCCGTCAGCGGTACTACGGACAATCTCCCAATCCTCACCAGCGGTGAATCGGCAAACAACTTGTTAGCCTTAATCGTAGCCAGCGTCACCGGCTTTGCCAGTGCCTTCCCCGCCTTGACCTTCACCACCGGCTTCTTTGGATCTTGCGCATTCAGGGACACTACCGTCGCCATCCCCACCGCGCTCTTTGTATCGCCCGTCTCGTAAATAATCAGTCTCACCCCCTGGTCCATCTCGCCCAGATGCTTTATCGCCACGGGATTCTTCACTCCATCCCATTCCGTCTCTTTGTCTCTCGTCAAATCCGCAAACGAATACTCCGATGGTTCCGTCTTCAACAAATAATAATCCGCCATGACCGACTCCATTCTTCGTTGTAGCGCTGGCCTGCCTTCCGAAGACAGGCTTTTTATCGCAGCCCGCAGTATAGCCCAGCTTGTCCCACGCGCCGTACGCGGCCTTCTAGCTCAGTCCATTTTTAATTTTCGAATTTCTATTTTCGCCTTATCTACCCTTTGACTTCCCTGCTCCCACAACGTAGTCTGTCCTCCCATGTTCGGCCGCTCCAACTTTTCCGCAATCCCGCTCGCTTGTTGCTCGTGTAGCTGTTGTCCGCAAGGTGGGCGGAAGGACCCCGGCGGCTAGGTTTCATCTGCCCGGATTTCCTTTTGGCCCGCGACTCGCTTCGCGGGCTTTTCCATTTTTTGGGGTGATGCTAGGGAAGTTGGACACGGCCGGACAGCTCAATTCAAAAAATGGCAAGGAGCGCATCATGAGCAAGATTCTGTCGGAAGTTCTGGAAGCCAATGCAAAGTACTCATCCAATTTCGGCGAAAAGGGCAAACTCGCCCTTCCCCCCGCGCGCGGTTTCGCCGTCCTCACCTGCATGGACGCCCGCCTCGACCCCGCGAAACTCGCCGGCCTCGCCGAAGGCGACGCGCATGTTATCCGTAACGCCGGTGGACGCGCCAGCGACGACGCCATCCGTTCCCTGGTCATCAGCTACAAACTCCTCGGCACGCGCGAATTCTTCGTCATCCACCACACAGACTGCGGCATGGAATTCTTCACCAACGACGTCATGCGTGGCCTGCTGAGTTCCAGCCTCGAAACCGCCGAACTCACTGCCAATGGCTTCCGCGACGTCGGCAAAGGCCCGGGCTCCCGCGAAGGCGAATACATCGACTGGCTGACCATCAAGGATCAGAAGCAAGCCGTCCTCGACGATGTAGCTCGCATCCGCAATCACCCTCTCGTTCCCAAATCCATTCCCGTCTACGGCTACGTGTACGACGTCGGTTCCGGCAAGCTCATCGAGGTCGCCGGCGCTGCAGCAGCCGCCTCGGCGTGAGTCTTCATTGGAGTCCGACACTTCATGCCTTCGTCAGAGGGGTCCAACATTGCTGGACCCCTACTCGGCCGGCTCAATCCACCTAGATTCTTCTTGACTCTATGTTTATTCTATGGTACACATTGTTTTTCCACGGTCGGTCGGGTCCGGCTACCTGCCTGCCAGCTCCTAGGCAGGCTTCGCTCTTTGACAAATCAACCGTCATTCCCGACGCCGCGAGTCGCTACAACTCCATTAAAATCAATATTTACAAAGTATAGTAAGCGCACCGTTTCTACGCGGGGCCTCTCCTTCAAAATCAACATTTGTGAAAATAGAGAATCGGGGATGGGTACCTAATTGGTAATCGACGCGATGGACGTCAGCTCGACCACCGCCTCTCCAAAAACTTTTGTGTGCCTGTCAATGTCCTCTCTTGTCGTCTCCGGACACATCAGCGCCATATTGTGAAATGGCGTTAACAGCACTCCCCGGTTCAACGCATACAAATGCAGGAACCGCTCCAACCCGAAATCCGCAGCCGCTGCTGATTCGGCACCGTTCCGCGGTGGCTTCTGGCAAAACGTATACTCGGCGCGGCAGCCGAGTCGTTGCACGTTCCAAGGCAACTCGAACGCGCCGATCGCCGAAGAAACGCCCTCGTTAAATCGCACCGCGAGCGCAACCATCTTCTCGAAGTTCTTCGCGGTCAGCACATGCTCCAGCGTCGCACGCATCGCCGCCAACGACAATGCATTTCCCGCCAGCGTTCCGCCAATCCCACCGACATCGCAATCCTCCAAATGAATTCGCGCCGCAATGCGCTGCGCCACTTCTTCTGTGCATCCATACGCGGCGCCGGGAATTCCGCTTCCGATCGCTTTCCCGAACACCAGCATGTCCGACTCGAGCTTCCATTCCGCCGTGCATCCACCAGGGCCCGCGCAAATCGTGTGCGTCTCGTCCGCAATCAAAAGGGCGCCATACCGTCGCGCCAATTCTCTCGCCGCTTTCCAGTAACCGTCGTCCGGCAGGATGATTCCCACATTCGTCATCGCCGGCTCGGCGAGAATGCACGCGACATCATGGTGCTTCAGCGCTGCTTCGAGCGCGTTCAGATCGTTGAACTCCACCACCCGCGTGGTCTCCGCCGGATTCACCGGCGGCCCTATGTTTCCCCGTCGAGCTACAACCAAACCGTCGTGCAATCCCGCGAATGACTCATCCACCGTCCCGTGATAGCAATAATGAAACACCAGAATCTTCGAGCGCTGCGTAATCTCTCGCGCGATGCGAATTGAAAACCGGTTCGCATCCGTCGCCGTCAGCGTAAATTGCCAGTACGGCAACCCAAATCGCTTCTTCAAATCCTCGCCCAGGAACAGTGCGTCTTCCGTCGGCAACATCAGCGTGATTCCATCGCGCGCTCGTTTCGCCACCGTCTCAACGACCACCTCCGGCGAATGCCCCGTCATCGCGCCCGTATCGCCGAGGCACAGATCCACATACTCATGCCCGTCCACGCATGTGAAGCGCGCCCCTTTTGCGTGCGCCACAAAAACAGGAAATGCCCCCGCCCACTTCTTCATCCAGCTCATCGGCACGCCGCCTATTAGCGAATTCTCCGCCCGCTTATACAGCGCTGCTGACCGCGGATGCTCCGCTACAAATAGTTTCTCCTGGCGTTCCAACAGGCTTTCTAGCCTCGCTCTGTCAATCGTCGCCACGTTTCTTCTCTTCGTAGGGCGCGGGACCGTTTACCCTGAGCTCCAAAAGGCTGCGCCCCATCCCGGCAGGATGTAATGATATGTAGTCCGCTGTCATCCTGAGCGCGCGTTTTTTTGCGCGCGGACGGTCTCAACCTTAACTTAATACAAAATGAACCCGCGGAGACGCCTCTTCATGCGGGGAACGCTCTCTCACCGCAGCTCGTGAATGATTTCTTTCGCGGCATTCGCTCCGCACGCCCCCGTCAGGCCATTTCCGGGGTGCGTTCCGTTCCCGCAAAGGAACAACCCGCGCACCGGCGTCTGGTACCGCGCCCAATCGAGCACTGGCCGCATCGTGAACATCTGGTCCAGCGCCAACTCCCCATGAAAAATGTGCCCGCTCGTGTAACCATACGTCTCTTCCAAATCCATGGGGGTTATCACGTGCGTTGCTTCTACGAGGTTTCCGAAATTCGGCGAATACGCCCCCAACGTTTTGATCACGCTCTTCGCCAACTCGTCCCGGCGCGTTCGCCAGTTCCCTTCCTTCAATTCGTAAGGCGCAAACTGAAAGTACGCGCTCAGCACGTGCTTCCCTTCCGGCGCCAGCGAAGGATCAAGTAGCGTAGGAATGGTCACATCCAGAAACGGTTCCGCAGAAATCTCTCCGTATTTGGTTGCGTCGAACGCTTTCTCCAGATAATCGATCTCATGCCCGATGTGAATTCGCCCGGAAAGCGCTTCATGGAATCCATCCGGCGCCACCGCATTCGCAAGCGACGGAAACTGCGGCAACTCGGCGAGCGCTAGATGCACCTTCGCCACACTCCCACGTGCCCGAAAATTCTTCATCCTCATCGCAAACACGGGATCGAGAATCGCCGGCTCCAGCAACTGGAAAAACGTCCGCTTCGGATCGACCCCGGAAACCACCGCCTCGCACGCGATCTCGTCCCCATTGGCCAGAGCCACGCCGGCCACCGCTCCGTTTTTCGTCTGGATTCGAGCCACTTTCGCGTCAGTCCGAATCTCCGCTCCCGCTTTTGTGGCCCCCTCGGCCAGCGCGCGCGAAAATTCTCCGAGCCCACCCCGCGGAAATGTCGCCGAGCCGACAGGATGCGGATCAGCCGCCGCCCTCAGCAGTAGCCCTGCCGTCGATCCCGCCGACCACGGCCCCAGATTCGCTCCAAAAATGCCGCGCGCGGCGATCACCGCCCGCAGCAATTCCGTTTCGAAAAATTCCGCCACGAAATCCGCAACCGCCATCGGGCCCCACCGCAGCAGGTCCAGCATCCCTCGCTTTCCGAGCCCGCGGACCTTTCGCCCCGTCATCAGCAAGTTCCACAAATCCTCTGGCGATGGCTTGTCGATTCTTGGCGGTGTGATCGCCGCAATCTGTCGGAACACATCGCCAACTTTTTCCAACTCCTTCGCGAATTCGACGTACTTCGCCGCGTCTTTCGCCGACAAATGCGAAATGGCGCCGGCCGTTTTCGCGGGGTCTTCGTAAAAAAGCAATCCGCGGCCATCGGGAGCAGGAGCAAACAAGCGCGGATCGGGCCGGAAAATCTGCAAATTGAATTTCTCAAGCTCCATTTCCTTCGCAATGTCCGAGCGCAGCGGCCCCAGCGTGTGCGATAACGTGGAAGCTTTAAACCCAGGATGAAATTCCTCCGTCACCGCTCCGCCGCCAACCACTTCGCGGCGTTCCAGCACCAACGGCTTGAATCCTCCTTTCGCCAAATAAAACGCGGTGACCAGCGCGTTGTGCCCCCCGCCGATCAGCACAACTTTCTGTCCAATGGGCATGGTCAGTTGGCCGCCTTTTTCCATTCTTTCAAGATGACATGGCTCGCGATTCGTCCATTTGCGCCCATGATGCCGCCGCCGGGATGCGTCGCCGAACCGCACATATAAAGGTTGTGCACCGGGGTGCGGTAATACGCCCAGCCGGGAACCGGGCGCAGGAAGAAAAGCTGCTCGAGCGAAAGCTCTCCCTGGAAAATGTTCCCTTCTGTCAGCCCAAATTCTCTTTCCAGATCGAGCGGCGTCAGCACTTGCTTGCCGATGATCAGCTTTTTGATGTTCGGCGCATGCTGCGCGATCGTGTTGATCACGTTGTTCCCGAACGCTTCCCGCTGCTCGTCCCATGTGCCTTCTGCCAGTTTGTACGGCGCGTATTGCACGAAACAGGAAAGCACGTGCTTTCCCGGAGGCGCGACAGACGGATCCGTTAGGCTCGGTATCACCATGTCGATGTACGGCCGCTTCGAAAAATGTCCGTACTTCGCGTCGTCGTAAGCCCGCTCCATGTACTCCATGCTGGGCGAAATCGAAATCGCCCCGCGCAAATGAGCTCCCGCACCGGGCAACGTCTTGAAATCCGGCAGCCCGTCCAGAGCCAGATTCACCTTGCCCGACGAGCCACGGAATTTATATCTCCGCACGCTCTCCAGGAAATCCGGTGGCAGTTCTTTCGGCTCGAGGAATCTCTCAAATGTAAGGTGCGGATCCACACTCGACGAGATCACGTTGCAGAAAATCTCTTCGCCCGATTTCAGGGCCACTCCCGCAGCTCTGCCGTTCTTGACCACGATCTTCTCCACCGGCGCCTGCGTGCGAATTTCCGCGCCCGCCTCCCGTGCCGCGGCGGCAATCGCCAGCGAAATTGCTCCGGTTCCGCCGCGGCTGAATCCCCACGAACGGAACGCGCCGTCAATTTCTCCCATGTAGTGATGCAACAAAACATACGCTGTGCCGGGCGAGCGAATCCCGAGAAAAGTCCCGATGATTCCCGAAGCGGACATGGTGGCCTTCAGAACATCGGTTTCAAACCACTGTTCCAAAAAATCCGCCGCGCTCATGGTCATCAACTGGATCAGGGTGTAGCGCTCGTCCGAAGAAAGTTCGCGGAAACGTTGTAGCAGGAAATTCAACTGCTTGAGGTCCTTGAGGTACAGCGTGGTCGGGTCGGGCGGAATCATGGAAAGCATCGGTTTCACGAATCGGCACATCGGAGTCATCATTTTCGAGAATTCGTCGTAGGCTTCCGCATCCACTCGTGAATGGCGACGGATTTCCCGCTGTGTTTTGGCGTGGTCGTTCACGCGCCACAAATAATCCCCGTTGAGCATTGGCGAAAAAGTCCCGTCAAGCGGCAAAATCTCGAGCCCGTGACGCGGCAAATCGAGTTCGCGGATGATTTCGGGCCGCAGCAGGGAGACTACATAGGAGCACTCCGAAAAGAAAAACCCCGGGATAATTTCTTCCGTAACCGCCGCTCCTCCGAGAACGTGGCGGCGCTCCAGTACCAACACCTTCTTTCCCGCTTTTGCCAGATACGCGGCGTTCACCAGGCCGTTGTGACCGCCTCCGATGACCACCACATCGTAGGACTGAGGCATTCGTTATGACTCCGCACGGACAAGGGCAATTTGCACGTTGCAAGGACGAATCATTCTACTGGCAGACTCTTCGCTTCTCAAGGCGCGCTAGAAGTAGTCCTTTCGTAACCTTGCAGCGGAAGCAAAATCGAAACTATAATCTGCTGCTTGCCTGGCCTTCATCTGCGCTGGAGGAATTGTGCCCGTCGGAACCGCTTTCCACGAGAGAACCCTCGCCCTGTGCGAGAGCCTGAATTTCAAGGAATGGTCGGGATACTACACGGTCGGCGCGTACGAAATGACACACGAGCACGAGTACAACGCCATCCGCAATTCGTCCGCGCTGATTGATATCACGCCCTTATTTAAGTACCGCGTAACCGGCCGCGACGCCACGAAACTGGTCAATCGCGTCATCACCCGCGACATCAACAAAGTGGCCGTCGACCAGGTCATCTACTGCTGCTGGTGCGACCCCGAAGGCAAAGTCATCGACGATGGCACAATCACCCGCCTCGCCGAAAATGAATATCGTTGGACTGCGGCCGATCCAAGCCTGCGCTGGTTCCAACAGAACGCTCTCGGCCTGGACGCGCAGATCGAAGATATTTCCGAAAACGTGGCGGCGCTTGCACTGCAAGGTCCGACAACCGGGAAGCTGCTGCATGCCGTTGCTGAGGCCAATATCGCCGGACTGAAATACTTTCGGGTCACGCATGGAAAAATCGCGGGTGTGCGGGTGGACATTTCGCGCACCGGTTACACCGGCGACCTCGGCTACGAAATCTGGGTACCCTGGAAAGACGCCGTCAAAGTCTTCGACGAATTGATGGCCAAGGGCCGGGCGTTCGATATCCATCCTGCCGGTATGGTCGCGCTGGACATCGCACGCATTGAAGCCGGCCTGATTCTTATCGAAGTGGACTACATTTCCAGCAAGCGCGCGATTATCGAGCAACAAAAATATTCGCCAGGTGAAATCGGCTTGGGGAAGCTAGTGGACCTGAAGAAAGAGACTTTCGTCGGACGTCAGGCTCTCGAAGAAGAAATTAAGCGCGGCGGCCCGGCAAGGTCGCTGATCGGATTGGAAATGAATTGGAGCGAGGTGGAGACTCTATACGAAAAAATCGGCATGGCGCCGCAAGTTCCAGCTACGGCATCGCGGGTGGCTGTGCCCGTCTATCGCGGCGGCCGTCAAGTCGGCAAGGCTACCTCCATAACCTGGTCGCCAACTTTGAAGCGGATGATCGCTCTTGCCTCCGTCAGCCGCGAAAGCGCCGCTCTCGGCTCCACTCTCAGCATGGAATTGACCGTCGAGGCCGTCCGCAAAACCGTTTCCGCTAAGATTGTGCCGCTGCCGTTCTTCAACCCTCCGCGCAAAACCGCTCCCGTGGCGCTCTGAGGACGGCAACGCTATTGTGCCGGTGTCATTCGAGCCTGCCTGCGGCAGGCGGAGTCTGCGCAACGAGAAATCCGCTTTCTCCTCAGGCTAAAATTCTCCCATGCGAAAGAGCGTTCCAAGCCGGACGGCCTTGCGCGTGGCATTGCGGCGCGCGGCGCATCAGTTGCTCGATTCCCCGAAAGTTTTGGATGACCCGTTGGCGGTGCGCATTGTTGGCGAGGCTGCGGCAGAAATCCGCACGGATCCGGCGAGCCATCAGAGCCGCATCGCAAGGCACCTTCGCGCATTTATGGTGGCCCGCAGCCGCCATGCGGAAGATCAATTGGCGGCCAGCATCGCGCGCGGTGTCTCTCAATACTTGATCTTGGGTGCTGGTCTGGATACCTCGGCTTATCGCGGTGTAGCGTTGGATAGCGGTTTGAAAGTCTTTGAAGTCGATCATCCGGACACGCAAGAGCGGAAGATGGATTGTCTTGCTGCGGCGGCGATCCCGGTTCCTACCTCCGTCAAATTCGTTCCCGTTGATTTTGAAGGGCAAGAACTGGCTGCCGAATTGCTGACTGCCGGTTTTCGCGCGGACCAGCCTGCATTCGTCTCCTGGCTCGGTGTCGTGCCGTACCTCACAAAAGAAGCCGCCGCGCACACCTTTGGGTTTCTCGGGAAGTTTCCGCAGGGCAGCGGAGTGGTTTTCGACTACTCAGTGCCGCGATCTTTTCTCAGCCTCTTAGAAAGGGTCGCATTTGATGCTCTTTCCAGCCGTGTAGCACGAGCTGGAGAGCCTTTTCGCGTGTTCTTCACACCGGAAGAATTGGACGAATTTCTGAAAGGCCTGGGTTTCCGCAGCATCGAACAGCTTGGCGCTGTCGAAATCAACGCAAGATATTTTGCGAAGCGCCAGGACGGCCTTCGCATCGGGGGAAGTGCAGGAAGAATTGTGGCTGCGTGGACGTAGTCCAATGACACGTCCTTGAGTCAATGGGAGGCCGCATATTGTTCAACCTCCGCCAGCAGCGCATCCAGATCGCGCCGATCGAGCAATTTGCCACTTAAGATTACAGCGCGGATTCTCTGCGTATTGTGAATATCGTCCAGCGGATTCGCATCCAGCAGGACAAAGTCCGCGCGCTTTCCAATTTCGACGGTTCCCTGTTCGGCGTCGCGGTGCAGAAATTCTGCCGGCTTCGTTGTCGCTGACTGTAGCGCTTGCATCGGCGACAGACCCGCCTCCACAAGATACGCGAGGTCCTCGTGTAAAGCCGACCCAGGGAAGCCGTTAGGTGCGGCTGCGTCCGTACCCGCCATAATCGGCACCCCCGTCGCGTTCATTTTTCCCGCAATTTCCAGAAAGCGCCGGACGGTTTCCGCGCGCTGGGCAAAGTCCGCCGCGTTGTGGTGATCGAACTGCTCCTTCAGGCCCTGTTCCCAAAATTGGCGAACCTTCCGTGGTACGTAGTTCAACCTGGGATCGTTCCCGAGATCAGTTTCGGGCGTGACGTAACCCAGGTGCACGAGTATAGGAAATGTCGGCACCTGCCAGGTTCGATTGGCGGCGAATTTTTGGACCAGACTCTCGGCTAATTGCGGCGAGTAAGAATCCAGAAGATCTTTCGTCCACACACGCTCGCGCGCAAGCGCTTGCTCCTCGTGAAGGGCAACGGGTTGAAGTTGGCGCTGCCGCAATTCCTGTTCGCGGGTCGAGCAGCCGAGCAGCACGCCGGTGAGGTGTTCGATGCTCGCTTGACCGGCGTCGGATGCCTCTGCAGCGGTGATGGAATCCGGCACATGTCCGACGAAACGAATCTCCTGTTTCTTTGCCTCGCGCGCGATGGCGTAGTAAGGGTCCGCCAGCAGCCGCGATTGCACCTTGATGAAGTCCACGCCTTCGCGCTTCAGTTCTTGCACCGCGGCAACTCCTTCCGACGCGGTCTGCACCACAATCGAAGGCTGAAACGACGGCGGATTGCCGTCCAGGTACGGCCCGGTGAAAAAAATCTGCGGCCCGAGGCGTCGACCTGAATTGATCTCTGCCCTCAGCTCAGTCAAGAACTCAACTTTTCCCCCCATGTCGCGGACCGTAGTAATTCCATTCGCGATCAGCAACGGAATGATGAACTCGCGGCTGCCGCCAGGCTCTCCCGCACCTGTTAGGTGGATGTGCATGTCCGCCAGTCCTGGAATCAAAAATTTGCCGGAGCCGTCGATCATTTTTGCGCCACGCGGAATGGGTGTGGAGACAGATGGACCCAAATTTGAAATACGCGCCCCTGCAAGGATGACCGTGGAATCCGGCTTCGGCGGAGCACCCGTCGCGTCAATTACAGTGACATGCGTTATGGCAATCGAGGAAGAATGATGGCGCGAGCATGAGATGAGCGCTGGAGCAGCAACGATCGCGAGTAGAAGACTGGCGGTTGAACGAGTCAGAAATGTGGACACGATGCATTCTAACTTGGCTGTTCTCGGTCGCCAAAGAGCAGCCCGTTCAGAATGACGGTTGCCCCGGTTACGGATTCAGGCGGTTGTACTTCTTGAGGATGGCGCGCAACTGATCCTGTGGCAGCGCGATGACGCGGTGGTTATCGATTCCGGTCATCGACGCAGCCGCTACCATGGCATTGATGATCGATTCTTCCGTCGCTTCGACAGTCGCCGCGAAGACTGGATTCAGCTTATCATTCGGCAGCATCTTCAAGTCGACAACACGGTCTACCGCTGCGCCGCCCGTATTCGCCGTGGAAAACGCAATGAAGATGTCGCCGGAGCCGTTGCCGGAAATGCTGCCGTTGCGTCCGAGGCCCAGGGATACGCGACGCGCCAGGCGCTTCAACTGGTGGGGCAACAGCGGCGCGTCCGTGGCCACAATCACGATGATCGAACCGCGTTCCGTGATGTCATCCGGCGCGAACGCATACGGATCGTCGCTCGGAATCTCGCGCCCGACGGGAATCCCCGCCACGCGGAAATTCTGACGTGAGCCGTAATTGCATTGCACCAGTACGCCGACGGTGTATCCGCCGTCCTTCTCCGAGAGTCTGCGCGAGGAGGTGCCGATGCCGCCTTTGAATCCGTTGCAGACCATGCCCGTGCCGCCTCCGACCCCACCTTCCTCCACCGACCCGCCATGCGAAGAGTCGATCGCGTGGAACGCATCCTCCGCCTTCACGTGAAAGCCGTTAATGTCGTTCAAATAGCCGTCCCAGGTTTCAGCGACCACGGGCAGAGACCACCAGTCGTCATCGGGCCCCACTTTGCGATGCGCCACAGTCCACTGGATCACGGCGTCGCGCACAACGCCGACGCTATGCGTGTTGGTGATCATCACCGGCCCCGTCAGAATGCCGGATTCTTCCACCCAGGTCGTCCCGGTCATCTCGCCATTGCCATTTAAAGACCACCACCCGGCGAAAACTCCCGTGTCATTCACTTCTTTTCCGCGCGGAAAAACCGCGGTTACGCCGGTGCGAACAGGTCCCTTCCCGACTTCGAGCTTGCCCGCCCCGGAAATCAGCGTAGTGTGTCCAACCGTCACGCCCGCCACGTCGGTGATCGCATTCAAAGGACCGGGTGTGCCGTCGAAGGGCACACCCAGGTCGCGCGCTCGGGGCCTTGCGGCGCCCTTCTCCTGGGCCACACACGTGCTTCCCAGCAGCAAAACGGCGCAGACCAACAGAAATGAGTCGAGAAAACGGCGCATGAAGAATCCCCCGCGAGCATGAAATGACTTGAATCGTATTAAAGCACTACTCTAGCGTAATCAGGCGGAAAAGACCTTACCCAAAGCGTAGCGCAAGCCGCCGGCGATGAGTTCGCATTCCTCGCGTTTGATGATAAAGGGAGGGGCAAGCAAAACGTGGTCGCCGCGAACGCCGTCGACGCATCCTTGTCCGGGATACAGAAGAACATTTCTTTCCAGGGCGGCTTGCTTGATTTTGTCGGCGATTCCCGCTTCCTTGGGAAATGGCTCGCGCGTTTCCTTGCGTTTCACGAATTCCACGCCATGCAGAAGCCCTGACCCGCGTACTTGTCCGACATTGGGGTGGCTTTCCAAAGCAGCGAGGGTTCCACGCAAGGTTTCTCCCGCCGGTGTGACGCGTGCAAATAGCTTATGCGCCTCGAGATAATCGAACACGGCATTCCCTGCCGCAGTCGCGACAGGGTGCGCCTGGTAGGTGAATCCGTGCATGAACGCCGCGCTACCCTTTTCAAAGGCTTCCACCAGCCGCGGCGCTACAAGCACGGCGCCCAGAGGCGCATAGCCGCTGGCGATTCCCTTGCCGGTAAGAATCATATCCGGCTCGAGTCCCCAATGCGCGCTGGCAAACGGTTTGCCGGTGCGGCCCATGCCGGTCATCACTTCGTCCGCAATCAGCAGGATTCCATGCTCGCGGCAAATTTCCGCGATGCGCATGGTGTAGCCATCCACCGCCGGCACCGCACCCAATGTGGCGCCCACAATCGGCTCAAACAGGAAGGCGGTCACAGAAGATGCATCATTGGTCCGGAGAAATGCGTCGAGGTCGTCGGCACAGGCCAGATTGCACTCGGGAAAGGTTTTGTCGAACGGGCAGTGATAGCAGAAACACGGAGCGACGTGGCCCCACTCCGGAATCAACGGTGCATAGGGCGCGCGGCGGGCTACATTTCCGCTCACGAACATCGCGCCAAGCGTGCTGCCGTGATAACTCTGCCTGCGCGACACGACCCGATAACGTGCGGGCTGACCGCTCTCCAGAAAATATTGCCGGGCCAGCTTGATCGCGGTTTCCGTGGCTTCCGAGCCACCGGACGTGAAGTACACCCGCCCGCCATCGTGGAAATTGTGCGGAGCGATCGCCAAAACGCGTGCTGCGAGTATTTCGGCCGACTCGGAGTGAAACTGGGTTGTGTGGGCAAAAGCGATTCGGCCGGACTGTTCAGCCATCGCGCGTCCGATTTCCTGCACGCCGTGGCCGATGCTGACCACGGCAGCCTGGCCCGACGCGTCGAGATAACTCTTCCCCTCTGCATCGACGATCCAGCAGCCTTCGCCTTTAACCGCTACAGGATAACTTTTCCGGAGATTGCGCGAGAAAAGAGGAGTGCTGCGCGTGGCCGTGGTCATACCGAAATTGTAGCAGATGGGTTCAAACGAACGCTGTCTGTGCGCTGATTCTCAGCACACAAGGTGGCCGCCGCGTCATCGCTCGTCGTGCAAGTGTGGTACGCTTTCGCGGATTCGAAGGAGTTCTCTTGATACGGCGAAATCATCTGTGTTTTGTGGTTTTTTTGATAACCCTGGGCTTTTTCGTCGCAATTCCCGCTCGCGCACAGACCGCGCAAAATCCCGCACATCTCGAGGTCGATCTACGGGAAGCGGCACAACATATTTTTCACGCAAAACTTACTATGCCCGTGACTCCCGGTCCGCTTATCCTTGTGTACCCCAAATGGATTCCAGGCGAACACTCTCCAACTGGACCAATTGTCGACTTCGTCGGATTGAAAATCAGCGGCGCGGGCAAGGATGTTCCGTGGCACCGCGACGACGTTGACATGTTCTCTTTTCACGTAGAAGTGCCCACCGGCGTCGACACTCTGAATCTGTCATACGACTATCTTTCGCCTGCGGATGCCACCGGTTCACGCGAGCGCCCTTCCTCCACTGCGAAGCTGGCGGTATTGAACTGGTACATGGTTACGCTGTATCCGCAAGGTCCGAAGACGGACGATCTTGTTTATGTAGCTTCTTTGCGCTTGCCGAGCGGCTGGAAATTTGGCACCGCTCTACCGGTGGCCAAGGAATCTTCTGATCTGATCGAATTTGCTCCGGCCTCGCTAACGACTGTGATCGATTCCCCGGTCATCGCGGGCGCGTACCTGCGGCACATTGACCTTTCCCCGGGCCAATCGCCGTCGCATATGGTGCACGTCGCTGCCGATGGTTCCGCGCCACTGGAAGCGACACCCGCCGAAGTGCAACACCTTCGCCAGTTGGTGGCGGAAACCGGGGCCGTCTTCGGCGGGCGGCACTACCGCAGGTACGATTTCCTGCTCACGCTGAGCGATCGCATGCCACAGGATGGCGTGGAGCATCACGAGTCGAGCGACGATCGCACAGAAGAGAATTTTTTCCTCGATCTTGGGCTGTTTGAAACTTCCGACTTGCTTGCGCATGAATTCACGCATTCTTGGAACGGCAAATACCGCCGCCCAGCCGGACTGGCTACTCCCGATTATCAGACTTCGATGAAGGGCGATTTGCTGTGGGTTTACGAAGGGCTGACGCAATATTACGGCTTGGTGTTTTCCGCGCGCGCCGGAATCACGCCGCTGAATCTCTTCCGCGAAGAGTTGGCATCTACGGCAGCTTACTTGAATGATCGTCCGGGACGGACCTGGCGCGATTTGCAGGACACCGCGGTCGCCGCGCAGATTCTGTACAGCATGCCGCCGGAAGGCGCTTCGTGGCGCCGCAGCGTCGATTACTATGACGAAGGCACGCTCATCTGGCTCGACGCCGATACGATCATCCGCAAACAAAGCAACGGCAAAAAATCTCTGGACGATTTCTGCCGGACATTTCACGGCGGCGAAAATACTCCACCGAAAGTCGTGCCATATACTTTCGACGATGTCGTGACCGGCATGAATGAAATTGTTCCTTACGATTGGCGTACATTTTTCACCGAGCGGCTAAAGTCCCACGGACCGGGCGCACCGCTTGGCGGCATCGAAAGCGGCGGCTGGAAGCTGGTGTTCACCGAGACACAAAACGAATACGAGCACATCAACGAAGCAGCGAATCAAGAGGTCGAATTGCAGTTCTCCCTTGGATTGCTGCTGCATGCTCCGGGCGGTGAAGATAGCGATCACATCCTCGATGTCATTCCGGGCTCGCCCGCGGCGAATGTTGGCCTTGCTCCAGGGATGCGCGTGATCGCGGTGAATGGCCGCAAATGGAACCCGGAGATTTTGCGCGACGCCGTTGCCCACGCAAAAAATAGTAGGGACCCCATCGAGTTGCTGGCGGAAAACGGCGACTTTTTTCAGACCTACCGTCTCGACTATCACGGGGGCGAGCGCTATCCGCATCTGGAACCGGTCAATGGAAGAACGGACCTGCTCACAGAGATCACGAAAATGAAGGCTCCCGCGATTCCGACGCCCACGAATTATTAATAAAAGGATCTGCCGCGCGTGACGGAATCCTCTCACGGACTGGTTCGCACGATCGGCCGGTGGAGCCTCACCGCGCTGATGATTAATTCCATCATCGGCGGCGGGATCTTTGGCCTGCCTTCGCTGCTCGCGGCAAAACTTGGCGGGCTAAGTCCTCTTAGTTGTTTGGGTGCGGGCCTGGGCGTTTTGGTTATCGCCGGTTGCATTGCGGAAGTTTCCTCACACTACGAAGAAACGGGCGGACTATATCTATACGCGCGCAACGCGTTAGGACGTTTCGCGGGATTGTTGGTCGCGTGGCTGACATGGCTGACACGGATTGCCGCTCCCGCTGCGGTCGCCGACCTCTTTTGCACATATCTAGCGCAGTTGTTTCCTTTCATCGGGAGACGCAATGGAGAATTGCTGGTCCTGGTGGTCCTATTGGGTCATCTTGCTTTCTTGAATTACATCGGTGTAAGGGCCGGCAAGAACGTCAGCAATTTTTTCACGGTGGCAAAGGTCGGATTCCTGTTGCTCTTCATTTTTGCGGGATTGTCTGCGCTGCTGCAGCGGCCGGAGGTTCGCGTACCGCTCACCGTTCCTGCGCTTTCTGCAAAAAGCTGGTTTGACGCAATTGTTCTTTTGGTTTACGCCTACGGCGGGTTTGAAGGAGCGTTGGTAGTCGGCGGCGAAAGCACAAATCCAAAACGCGATACTCCAATCGCGCTGCTCCTGGCCCTCGCGGCGGTTTCCGTCATCTACACCGCCGTGCAATATGTAACGGTGGCAACGCTTCCGGACGCTGCGGCTTCAGTTCGCCCGCTTTCTGATGCGGCGCGACATTTCCTTGGTCCCGCGGGAGCAACAATGATGGCCCTCGCGGCTCTTCTTTCTGCTTACGGCTATCTGAGCGCAACGCTGTTACATTCATCGCGCATCACGTTTGCCATGGCACAGCAGGGTGATTTTCCCGCATTCCTAGCGGCCATCCATCCCAGACATCGTACTCCGCATGTCTCGATCCTTCTTTATGCAGTGCTTGTTTTTGTATTCGCCGCTCTCGGCGACTTTCAATGGAATGCAGTGCTATCGGCGGTCTCACGCCTGGCCGTCTACGGCGCAATGGCCATCTCGGTTCCGATCTTGCGAAGGCGTGGAACCGCAGATGCAAAGTTTTTGCTTCCGGCGCCGTATTTGTTCGCGGGTCTGGCGCTGGTCTTTTCCATCGTGCTCTTGACGCGCATGGGCAGGGGCGAATTTTATGTTGTGGGGACGACTTGCGCGATTGCCCTGTTAAACTGGGTTTTCGTGCGGAGGTAGCGATGACTAAGACGCGGACGGGCGATGCGTTTATGCCTGCGGACCAATACGGGCGCGGCTTGCCCAAGTTCAGCGTAAATCTTATGGTTCGATCCATGGCGGCCTCCCTGCCCTTTTATCGCGAAGTCCTCGGCGCTACGGTCCGCTACTCCGACGACGATTTCGCAGCACTGTCCTTGCTCGGCGTCGATTTCATGATGCATGCGGACCACGCCTACGACCACCATCCGTTGTACGCACCCCTGCAAGCCGCGCGCGAACGCGGTGTCGGAGCGGAGCTTCGCTTTCTCGGCTTGGACCCCGACAGGGTAGAAGAACGCGCTAAGCGTGTACATGCAACGGTCCTGCAGCCGGCAAAAGATTTTCCGCACGGCTGGCGCGAGATCACGCTGTTGGATCCCGATGGCTACATTTGGACCGTGGGATTACCGATCGCCGGCATGGACTGATGCTGCTTGGCTTCGCGGAGTAGAAGTGGCATCATCAACTGATTCGAAGGCGCCTCTGAATTTTCCGTAAAATCAAAGGGGACACTGATGGCCAAACTTGTGCTTTGTTGCGGTCTGTTCGTTGCCTCGCTCACGCTTGCCTTTTCCTCACACGCGCAAACTTCCACCAAACGTGCAATGACATTCGACGACATGATCAAATTGCATCGCCTGAGCGGTGCGGCGATTTCCAAGGACGGAAAATGGGCGGCGTACAGCGTCGCCACGCCGGATTTGGACGCCAATCGGTCGGTCAGCAATGTCTGGATCGTCAGCGCGTCGGGCGGCGATCCGATTCAGGTCACCCAAGGCGGCCACGACGATTCGCCCGCGTGGTCACCCGATGGAAAGACGCTCGCGTTTCTCTCGGCGCGCGATGGAAATTCCCAGGTTTATTTGCTCTCGATGGAAGGCGGAGAAGCCAAAAAGCTGACGCGACTCTCCACCGGCGCTGACTTGTTTCGCTGGTCTCCAGACGGAAAAAACATTGCGTTCACTTCGTCAGTTTATCCGGACTGCAAGGACGATGCGTGCAACGCCAAGCGCGACGAGGAGAAGGAGAAGAGCAGGGTCAAGGCACGGATTTACGATCATCTCCTGTACCGCCATTGGGATCACTGGTCGGAAGGAAAGCGCAGCCATTTGTTCGCAATTCCCGCAGACGGAAGCTCGAGCCCGCGCGATCTGACGCCTGGAGCCGACTACGACATCCCTCCAGACCAGCGTGGCGAAACGAGCGATTTCAATTTTTCGCTGGACAGCCAGGAAATTTGCTACACCGCGGTGACCGACAAGGTGGAAGCGATCAGCACAAATGGAGATCTGTTCGTCGTGTCCGTGACGGGAGGCGAATCAAAGCGCATCACGACGCAGCCCGGTTTTGACGGCAATCCCGTTTACTCTCCAGACGGGCGCTATATCGCTTATCACGCGCAACTCACGGCAAACTACGAATCCGACAGGTGGCGCGTGATGCTCTATGACCGACAGAGCGGAAAGAGCGAAGATTTGTCGGAAAGCTTCGATCGAAGTGCTTCGAACCTGGCGTGGTCCCCGGACAGCAAAACGATTTATTTCCTTGCAGAAAATGAAACGCTGCAACCCGTTTATGCGATGGACGCCCGTGTTGGCGCGACACCAAGGGTCGTTTTGGATGGTTTCAACACGGAGTTTGCGTTCAGCGGAGATGCGAAGACGCTCGTTGCCACACGCACTAGCTGGACGATGCCGAGCGAGGTCTTCCTGGCCGCGGGGGACGGCAGCGGACTGAAGCAACTGACACACGCAAATGAGTCGATCCTCGCGAATATCGAATTGCATGCGCCGGAAAAATTCTGGTACGAGGGCGCGGAAGGGACGAAAGTACAGGCGATGCTGATCCGGCCGCCGAATTTCGATGCCACGAAGAAATATCCCTTGCTGCAGCTGCTGCACGGCGGTCCGCAGACGATGTTTTCCGACGCGTGGGGTTATCGCTGGAATCCGCAGGTATTTGCCGGCGCTGGTTATGTGGTGCTGATGATCAATCGCCGCGGCTCGACAGGCTACGGGCAGAAATTCACCGACGAAATTACCAATGATTGGGGTGGGAAGGCGTACGTCGACATCATAAAGGGCACGGATGCGGTAATCGCGAAGTATCCTTTCATCGACAAGTCGCGTTTAGCCGCGGCGGGCGGTTCCTACGGAGGCTACATGGCGGATTGGCTGGCCACGCACACGGATCGCTTCAAGGCCATCATCAGCCACGCGGGCGTCTTCGATAAGGTTTCCATGTACGCCACTGAGGAACTGTGGTTCGAAGAGCATGACGAGCAGGGCACGCCGTGGGGAGCGCCGGAGAATTACAGGAAATTCGCGCCCGTGACTTACGCGGCGGATTTGGGCAAGTACAAAACGCCAACGCTGGTGATTGCTGGAGAACGGGATTACCGCGTGCCGTACACGCAGTCCCTCGAATTTTTCAACACCCTCCAGCGCCAAGGGGTTCCTTCGGAGCTGCTGATTTTTCCTGACGAGGGACACTGGATCCTGAAGCCGCAGAATGCGCAGCTCTGGTACAAGACGTTTCTGGCGTGGCTCGCGGAGTATGTGAAGTAGCCGCGGCCCGCTTCCCTTCGTGCCTCAGGGCAAGCAGAAAGCGGGCCCTACAAAAGCGAGCAGGCAACCCAAGATGCCGAGCTGAAGGTGCGGAGCGACCATTACGCGAAACGGGCCGATTCCGAACGATCCTGCGCCCTTACGAAAAGCGTTCAGGTTGCGGCGAGTTTTTGGAAGGTACGGCGGAGAAACCGGAACAAGTGGTAGAGCAGGTAGAGTGACACCACCACCAGCACGCAGACGACAATCACGGCTATCGTCGGGTGCGCGGTGGCAAACCACGTCAGCCAAACCGCGAGCAGATCCTCGCCAAAACTGAGCGCCCAGTTGCTCAACGGTTCCGGTGACATGTTCGCAGCCGCTCGCGCACTTGCTTTCGTGCCGTGGGAAGTTAGCGCAATACTGCCGGCCAGCAAGGCTGCGGCCCAGCGCCAGGGCTCCGCGGCGGAAGCAGTCACGCTGAAGGCGAGGAGCGCGGCAGCAGGGGGGCGAATGAAGGTGTGGACCGCCTGCCAAACAGAATCGATGTACGGAACCTTGTCCGCTAGAAATTCCACGACGTAGAGAGTGAGAGCCACGCCAAGAACGACGGGATGAGAAAGTACCTGAAGTTTGCCTGGCAAATGAATCACGCCGAAGCGTTCAAGAAGGCCAAGAGTGGCTACGGTGGCGTACAGGTTCAGCCCGGAAGAAAAGCCGGTTCCAAGCACCAGGCTGAGTGTTTCGATCGGATTCATTCCGTTGAAAGTACCACGAAGAGGGTGAGGCTCCGCAAGATGGGTGCGCCCCGAACCCGGAAGACCAGCGAAACCCAAGATGCCGGCCAGAGGCCAGGCCTATACGTCGCTCGAAAAGCAAACGTCCCGGCCTCCGGCCGGGACGTTTGCAAGTTTGGAAGAAAGATAGAGCGAACTACTTATTTATACGTGTTTGCCGTTGGCTGCATCAAGCGGGTCCAGCCGGTAGTGTTCACCGTGCGGAACAGCGGGGTGCGCGGCGGCAACAGCGTTGGGTTGAGGAAGTTGGTATCGAAGTTGTAGCCGCGAGTTGGCGGGCTGTACACCGTTGCGCAGCACTTGAACGTGCCGTTGGCTTGGCGGCTGGTATAGAGGTCGACGATGGAGCCTTGATACTCGAGCGTGCCGCCCCAGGTTTCGATGTAACGGAGGAAATTGTGCACGCCGCCGTCCGTGCCGTAGTCGGCTGAAACTCCGCCGAATGTCGGCTGAGGGAAAGGAAGGGTTGCACCCGCCAGAATCGCCAGGCGGTACCAGGTCGTATTGCCCTGCCGCAGTGCCGTAGAGTAGGGACTGGCGAAGGAGTTTGCGTCGTTCCATTGATCCGACAACAGAGTCACCGCGTCTGCCGCAATCGACGAGGCGACTTCTGTGCTGCCCCATCCGGCGCCGCCGATATTGGCGTTGTAGTCTCCCTGAATGTACACGGGATTTTCGGAGGCGATCGTCAAACCGCAGCTGACACCGCTGGGGCAGGGGCCCACGGGAGTCAAGTCGTTGCCGTTGACGACCTTCACGACGCGGCGGAAGAAGAGCGGAGGATTTTCACGCGCCGCGTTGGCCACGTTGGCCGCCATCATTGGCCAGATGCCGTCGCTGTTCGTGGTGTTGGAATAAGTTGGAATCGCGGTACACGGGATGCTGTTGGTAGTGACGGCGTTTGCTGCGGTGGCTCCTGCCAAGCCCGCGAAGACGCCGTATTGCCCGTAATTCAACAAAGTCTGGCTGGACGTCGCTGTACCCATTCCGACTGCGTGGATATATTTCTCATTTGCGCCGTAAGTGAAGAGCGTAGTTACAGCGTCCAGATCTTCGCCAGTTTCCAGAGTGTTGTCCGGGCAGCCGTTCGCGTCAGCCGCACCATTGACAAGGTCGTCCCAGCCGTATTCTCCGGTTTCGTTGGTTGACCATGAAGTCGGCGGCCACGTGCCGGTAACCGCCGCGCTCTGATAGTTGCCGCGGCGGTCCGAAATATAGAGCACGTAGTTGTCGGGGGCAACCACGGGATCCTTGGTGAGAGGGCCAGAGGTGCCGATGACTCCGCCAAACCAGCGGGCTAGGTTGTGAGCGTCCACTTCAACGTAATGCATCGTGCCATTGAGAGTCGGAAGGTTCAGAGTTGATGAGGCCGCGTCGCGGAGTTCGCCTTCGCGCGGGTCGAAAAGCGTGTTGTTCCAGGTGTCAGAAGGTTGTGGCAGCCAAGTAGAGTAGGTACCGTAGACTCCGCCCGTCGATTGTCCGCTTCGCGTAACGGCCAAAACCGTGGGAGCGGCAGGATCAATACCGCAGGCTTCACCCACAGACGACTGGAGCGGAAGGTTCACAGGCTTGGATGAACTGAACTGGCCGGCGGCGTAGAAAACCGAAGACGGATTGTCGCGGATGCGCGCCAGGCGGATAACTGCGTTCGGATGCGGCTCCGGGCAGGATTTTGGCGCTGCAACGGTGGACACCGCGGCGGCGTTGAACGTGCCTCCTCCTGGCGGGGTTGTCGTGCTGTTCTGATAACCAAGGGCGGTAGTGGTGTTGAGAAGCGGCAAGGCCGGTGACTTTCCGGAGCTCATATCGGTGCCGTTGTAATACCACAGCGGATTCATGGTTGCGCCGTCAAGGGACTGGGTAATCGGATTGATGTTGCGGCCGATGTAGCCGAGTGCCAGGACTTCGATCGTAACGTCGGTCTGGTCGGCGTTGGCGCAGGCTACCGGATAGGGGGCGTTTTGGATTTCGATTTTCACGAAACCTTTGACGATGGGAAAGAAGTTGGTGTTACCCGGAGTTCCGGTAGACGACGGCATCCAGTAACCGTCAATGGAATTGTAAACACCACCGCCGGTGGAAGCTGAAGCAGGCAGCGGGATGAGCGGCACGCCGTTAGCCTGCATTTTCTTCGTCAGTGCGACGAGGGGAGCGTAAGTGGACCCAAGCCAGTTGACTCCGCCGGTGCCAGGGGGCGTCGTGAGATAGCTCAAATCGAACGGTGGCGTCGATTGGTCGACACAATTCTGATTCATGATGTCGTTCGGATTGTCCGAAAGAAGAATCCTCAAGCTGGCTTGCGCGAAATAGCGCTCGTTGGTGACGTTGGCCTTTTCGGCCTGAGCCGGCCGGCGAATCACGTCGATATTCTGCGTAAGGCCGCCGCCGATGGTCACGATGCCAAGGTTCAACAGGCTGGCGCCCGTCGAGAACGTCGGGAAATAGCTGCCCGCACCGTTGCGCAGGTTTGAATTGTAATCGGTTTGCGAGATGGTCTGCCAGCCGGTGTTGCGCGTCGGGGAATCATAGGGGGGAATTGTACCAGTAAGGCTGCCCTCGCCCATTCCCAATGCGCGGACGTTTCCTGTACCCGGCGAAGTGGTGATGTTGATCGTGCCGGTGTAGGTCCCCGCCGTTGCGTAGCCATTCTCCAGCCTGGTGCGAAGCACGTCTTTGTAGGCGTCAACCTTGTCGGACAGCGTCAAGGTACTTTGACCAGCGAGCCAGAGATTTCCATTGGTGTGCGTGCGGCCGCCGAAGTTGAACACCGGACCTGGGAAGTAGTCACAGTCCGTGCCGCAAAAAACACCGAACTGGAACATCGGAATGCCGACGGTCTGCGTGGTTCGAACAAGACTTACCTCACGCCCGGTGCTGGTGCGCGCATTGACGGTCAAGGTGTATTCCGTGGCCATCGCGGTCATTCCCTGATACGTGCCGGACTTGATGGTTGTGATTGTAGGCGCCGGATTGCCATTACTGTCGAGGGCTAGGGGAGTAATGACGTAACCGTTGTTTCCGTCGCCTGTCATATAAGTGACGGATTCACCGGGAAACGTGGTGGCCGTCGGGGGACCATATGGAGAGGTTTCGAGTCCGTTGATCTGGCTGATGCTGGGCGAATAGGTCTGGCTGAACAGATTGCCGAGATCGGCAGTCATTTTCTCCATACCGGCTTCCGCGGCATAGAATGCGACGACTTGGTCGTTGTTCGCACCGGCGAGCTGCTGGTTGGAGAGCAGAAGAACGGCAAAGCCCACCAGCAAGCTGGACATGAGGAAAAGCAAGAGAATGGTGGTGAGGAGCGCTATGCCCGCGTCCTTACGAAAACGCTTGGATTTTCTGAGAGAATTCAGGTTCATCGCGTGCTCCTCTTATTGGAACGCATTGTGGTACGCCATACTGCGGAGACTGATCTGAGTAACCAGATTGTCTCGCGAATACAAAGCGTTGTTGCCCCGATGGATCTTGTAGCTGGACCGCGCGGCAAGATAAACGTTTACGGCCATGATTTGCGACTCGGAATCGCCCGCGGGCACGGCCGGCTGATTCGAGGGGTTGGTATTGCCGTCCACGAAGTTGTACGTGAACTGCATATTTTCCATGGTTTCGCCGACAGGAGTTGGTGTGTTGAAACCAACCTGGCGGATCAGGCGCACATACGGCGGGCTAGTGACGTTATCCAGATAGTAGGACACCATCCATACCCGGGTTGCCGTGGTGTTCGTAAAACAGACGTTGGAGCCGCCGCAACCGTTGGCCTCGAGTTGATTGATCGTCCCGCCGCTAGCACTCCGGCCATTCAGGTTGAACGGGTCGCCCGGGGCAAATGTCAGAGTTTGACCGCTAACAGAAGTAACTGCCAGAACGGCTTCGCCGAGGGTGTTGCTGAACATGATCAGATCGCCCGGGTTTATGTAGATACCGGCGGTGGTAAAATTAATGCAATTTGGATCAAAAACAGCCTTGAGGGTGCTTCCGGAAAGTGTAAGAGAGCCATTCGGGCAGCCAGCCGTGGTTGGATTTGTAGTGGGAAGCGCGTTGATTGGCTTCGAGTCGAGTCCAAGATTATCGACATAGAACACGGTGACTTCGTCGGTGTAGCTGCTCGGATTCGAAGGCAAGCCCGCCGAGGCGTCCGGTGCGGTGATGAGCGGACCCAGCGCCTGGCCGGGCTCCACTCCCGGGAATGTGGAGTTGCACGCGGGAAACGTGGTTGTGCCATTGAGAACCGGACGATTCGGAGCCGCGATGGTGCTGCAGGGATTTGTTGTGGAATTGTTGGAGGTGTACGGAATCGGAATCCCGCCAGTGGGAATCCCGGAGCCGGCCTGTTGCAGGTCGGTCTGGATCAGGTTCAATCCCGCGCGCAGGTTATCGGCCATGTCGGCGTTCTGCGTAACAACCTGATTGGTGAGAGACGCGTCCCTGAAAGCGACAATAGCGGCATAGAGAAGAATCATGGTCACAGCCATCGCGATCATAAGTTCGATGAGTGTGAAGCCAGCCAGTCGTCGTTTTGAGCTTGGTTGCATAAAAGGCCTCACGTATAAGAGGAAATGTAACTGACCAACTGAACCTGGCCGGCCCGTCCTTGGTAGTTGTAGTTAATGGTGATGGTGATCTGGTTCAAATTGGTTTCGTTTGCCACCGGGGTGATGGCGATTGTGCGCGTCATCCAGGGATTCAGGGGAACATAGGTGTCGTCTGGCGTGCCAAGAATTCCATCGGGTCCCGGCCCGGTAATGATGACGTCCGGATTGGTTGAATCGTCGTCGGCGGTTCCGACGAGCCCATCGGGCCCTGGCGCCCAGAGTGGCTGCGGACCATCCTTGAAAACGCCCCCCTGGCTTACATTGTTCAGTTGCGAGAAGGAGAGCAATTGGGTGTCGCGCGCAGTAAAGATGGTTTCGAGAGCCTGCTGCGCTTTCTGATTGGCGATGTATTGCATTTGGACCTGGTCCGAACTTCTCAGACCCTGTGTATAAAAGGAGGCAAGGGAGAGCACGCCAAAACTAAGAACCGCCATGGCGATCATGGTTTCCAAGAGCGTGAAGCCTTTTTGCCTGCGAAGAATCCTGTTCAGTCTCATGAACAACTCCTTATTCCTGCCACCCGATGCCGCCGCCCGCGTAGGTGTAGGCGCGGACGCGGCCCGTTCCGCCCATGATGGTGACGGCGCGCGCGGTTGCCATTTTGTTTGGAACACCAATGAAAACGGTGCCGTAGATTACGTTGGTTCCGGTGTTGTCCGTGAACGTACCGGTGGGATTGAACTGCATGATCGGAGGCCCGCCGCTTACCGGTGGATTGCCGATGAACACTGGGGCGCTGTTGCCGAATGCCATAGGCGTGTCAGGAACGCCGGTTTCGAGAATGAACTGAGCGGTTCCGGGCATAGGAACACTGACGATCGGCCCAGCAACTTCATTCGTTTGCGGCGCAGGCTGAACCTGATACTTGACGTGGTAGTGGCCGTCGCTTTCTGGGGAGGTGTCAATCCATACTTGCACCGTGCGGCGGTTGGTAATGGCCAGCTGGCGGGCAACGCGCAATTGACTGACGACCACGTCCTGGGCCGAATTTACCTGATAGGATTCCATTGAGCCGAAGCTTTGAATGATGGCGATCCCCATCAAAACCATCATGACTCCAATGACGACCACCGTTTCCAGCAGGGTGAATCCGCGCTCAGTTCGAATTGTCTTTTTCATAGCCAACTTCCAGTCTCAGAACTCCGTGCCAACGACTCCCTGGCCTAGCAAACTATCCGGTGCCACCTGGCCACAAATCGTTCCAACAGGTTCAGAGGCCGGATGCCTGCTTGGCAGCACGAGTACACCCGCGCCGCCGATACTTGGTTCTACTCAAGAGTTAACTCATTGCTCCACGCAGGGACAACTGGACGAAGGGACGGGTTCGGTGCAGCCGTGACGCACCCGGTCAACCGTTCCAGTGGGACAGTTACGAAGGTTTTGCGCAAGCGACGACGCGGAACACAGGAGAGTCAGTCCACGAATTGCCGCTTAAGACTATATAAGATAAGCTTTTGTAACTCGCCGACAATACAAATCGGCACCCAGAATGGCATCCCCAGGTCCCGGGTTGACTTGACTCATCGCCATATAAGTTCCAATCGCCGTAGTACTTTTAGAGTTATCTCTCCGACACCAATCCGGGAGAATTTTCGCTCGAACCAAGGAGAATTTTCGCGGACGGCTCTTTGGAACTTTGCCTCTTTCGGTTGCCAGGCAGTCCTGCTTTCCTCGGTGGCTTATTTTTGCGGCTCGTTCGAGAGCCGAGCGGCTTGTGTGAGGAGGTAGTTTCGCTCCGGGAGATTTCCCGTTTTTCCGGCAGCGGCACGGTAATGTCTGATGGCGGCCATGTGATCTCCCGCGAGTTCCAGCAGATGTGCCCGAACGGCGTCTAAGCGGTGGTGATCGGCGAGGCGAGTATCGGCTTCGAGGGCATCCACCAATTCCAGTCCCTTCGTTGGGCCATTGACCATCGCGGCGGCGATGGCGTAATTCAAACTGACCATCGGGTTGTCGGACATGCGCTTGAGGAGTTCGTAGAGCGCCAAAATCTGCGGCCAGTCCGTGTCCTCGGCTTTTGCCGCTTCGTCGTGAACGGCGGCGATGGCGGCTTGCAATTGATACGGGCCCACGGCGCCTTGGGGCAAAGTCCGAGAAAGGAGCGCAATGCCTTCCGCGATCTGTTGCGCATCCCAACGGGATCTATCCTGTTGCATGAGTGAGACCAGCTCTCCTGCTTCGTTTGTTCGAGCCAGGCGACGGGCATCGGTCAGCAACATCAGCACAAGCAAGCCGGCGACTTCAGGGTCGTGCGGCTGCAGGGAATGGACAATCCGCATGAGACGAATAGCCTCCATCGACAGATCGGCTCGCCTCAGGTCGGCGCCGCCGCTGCTGGTGTAGCCCTCGTTGAAGATGAGGTACAGAACGTGCAACACGGCGCGCTGGCGCTGGGCTCGCTCTTCAGCCGTCGGCAGTTGGAACGGAATGCCGGAGCTCTTGATGGTTTGCTTGGCGCGGCTGATGCGCTGGGCCATAGTCGCTTCAGGAACCAGAAACGCGTGGGCAATTTCGGCAGTCGTTAAGCCGCCGACGGCCCGCAAGGTCAGGGCAATGGCCGAAGCCGGGGTGAGTGCAGGATGGCAGCACATGAAGAGCAGGACTAGCGTGTCGTATTCTTCTTCCTGGGCGGCGTCTGTAGTTGATGGCTCCACCACGTGCGGCTTTTCGGCCAACATCTGGTTTTCGCGGCGCCGGCGCGCCGACTCGCTCCGAATGTGGTCGGTCATGCGGCGACACGCGACCTGGATCAACCAGCCGCGAGGATTCGCCGGAACGCCGTCCCGGGCCCATTGCCCGACCGCCGCAATCAGAGCTTCCTGCACGGCGTCTTCAGCGGAGGAGAAATCGTGAAAACGGCGGATCACCGCGCCGAGCACTTGCGGCGTCAGTTCCCGCAGCAGAATTTCGATCGGAGTGTCCAAAGGCAGTCCAATCAAAGTAGGTCTTTCGGCGCGCCGCTCAGAACCTCGCGGACTTCGATTGGCATGGTGCCTCGCGTCTCTCCGGGTCCAGGAGCCATGGAAGCCCGAGCGGCGATTCGATAGGCCTGCTCGGCGCTTTCGACGTCGACAATCCAGTAACCCGCGAGGAACTCCTTGGATTCAGGGAAAACGCCATCCGTGATCGGCTCGCCGTCGCTGTCGGCCCGGACAAGTTTGGCCCGATCTGGAAAAGCCAAGCCTTCGGCGGCGACGAACACGCCGGAATCCTTGAGTTCCTTGCTGAAGGCGCGCATGAAAGCAGTGTTGCGCTGAAGATCCTCCTTAGACCACTTTGCATAGGCTTCAAAATTGGATTTACTGCCATTCATCATCAGAATGTATTTCATCTCGTTTTGCTCCTCTCGTGTTTGCGGTCTGAGACTTCCTTGGCGCGAAATTTCACGATGCGTTCGATCAATTTCACGGGGACGGGCTCGAAGAGCGGAAACCGTATCGTACGCTTGCTGATCTCGTACGGCGCAAGCTCCTGCTTAAACGTTGCGATGATGTGCTTGGTGGCCGGGTAGAGCGAGTAGTGCCGCTTCCATCCCGCGAAAAAGAGCATTCGTTTGCCGTGCAGTCTGTACGTGGGCATTTTGTAGGAAATGGTCTCCTCGGCTTGCGGCACGGCCTTGCGGATCGTGCGGCGAACGCGATGGAGCAAAGTCTGCGCGCCGTCGGGCTGCGAGGCGATGTAGTCGTCAACGGATTTGAAATCGGTCTTCATTTCTTTCTGCTCCTCGGTACTCAGCGCCCGGTCGGCGCCGTCGTGCCATAATGTAGTCGGATCCAACCCGCGGTTCTCTACACGCACAAAATTCTTTTTCGGTGGCCGTATCGAGGGGAGACTCCTATCCGCCGAACCTCGCAACGGCATGATACACCTGTGCTTGGAGGTGGAGGCTCAGGCGAGGACCGGAGAATCGGGCGACAAGATGGCAACAGCAAGTGAACCGAGAAGGCGGGAGGGATGACGACGACAAAGAAGGATACTTACACGGGCTCGAGGGTGGAGAGAACGTAAAGGCGTGGAGAGCGACCCTTCGGTGGTTTTGCCGAGCGGGCCGCCCTCTCATTTGCGGGTTATTCGAGTTTGTTCAAGGTGTTGGTGGCGTCATCCACATACACAAGATCCCCGATCCAGGGGTCATAGAGCACGCCGAATAGAGCGCCGTTGCCCGGCGGTGATCCGGAACTGTCGAGTAGCCTTATGGCGATCTGCTGACCATGTGGCGTGGTCTCGACGGCGTACCCATCATCGCCGTTGACCGAAATGATGTGGCCATTGGGCGCGACGGTCAGCCCGAGAGGATCGTTGAGGTGCCATCCGCTGGTGAGCGTCTTTCCGTTGCCGGCCGGAGCTGTGCGGGTGAACGGATCGGTGATCACGGCGATGCGATTGTTCAGGCTATCGGCGACATAGAGTACGGGTTCATCCTCGCCAAACGGTGTGAAGCAGCCGTCGGGGTCCTGGGAATCGCGGCAGTCCGGCGACAACGCCACACCCGTAGGACCGATGACCAAAGCGACAGAGTCGGTCCGCTCTGAGAATCCGTCGGCGATCACGGTCATGGATACGAGGAACGGCATGTACTTTTCAGAGACGGCAAGGTTCAAGCGAACCACGGTTCCCTGATTGACGATGGTACCCCCCGCTGCGACCGTGCCGTTAAGAACGTTGGTGACAAAGAGGACGGCGGAATGGTCGTCGTCGGAGGCAGTCATGTCCCATGGACCGTTGATCAACGAACCATAGATCGTCTCCACCGGAGTACCTTCGCTATTCAGCACGATAAGGCAGCCGGGACCCGTGATAGTCATACCGCTGTCAGCGGTTGGCAAACTACCCACGATCACCCACCCGGTTCGTAGGACGGCAAGCGCGGTGGTAAGGCCAACTCCACCTGGACATGGACTCAGAAGCTTGGTGGGGTCGATGTGAGAAAACAACGATAACGAGCCTTCCGGCGAAATCTCGACGATGGTGGTGCCAGTGCCTTGAAAGTTGTCGGAGTCGTTGAAGTTGCTAACAAGATAGCTGCCTTCGTGCAGATTCCCCATGCTGCGCGGAACTCGGACCAGGCCATAAGGATTCACGTCGCCATTTGATGGCTTGGTGGTGGACAGAGTGGAAATGCTTTTAAGTTTATTGAGGATGGAATCGCCGTCGGCGGCCAAGAGCGGAGCACCGGTCAAACTCAAAACGAGGGCAATTCCGAGGATGCATGCGAGCAAAAAGCTATGTCGTCTTGCCATTTAGAAACTCCTTACTCTCTCCTTGAAATTTTCGGGCGTAGGAATTCGCTGCCAGAAACGCGGTCAGAGTGAGAACGGAGCGCGAGAAGATAACCGGTGTGCCTTTATGCAAAAACCCTTTGGCGGGTATCGCCGATGGGGCCCACTGATGTTGGTTATCAAGCTAGCACTCGGATGATTCGTTCCGACTTCGAAGCTGAAAGCGCGTAGCAAAGGTAGAGGGAAGCGAACTGACGTTTGTCAGCAATATGTCATGAGGGTGTCAAAAGAATGCCTGCTCGCTCGGTCGCCGTTTTGTGCGGCACGCCTAAACACGCGCGCGGAAAAGAAAAAGGATCGGCCGGGAAAGTGTTTGGCTCTCTATTCCGCGCGTGGTGAGAACCGCAACACCCCCGGCCGACACGAGAGAATACGAGAAAGAAGGTTGCAAGTTGTCAGGGAAGCGTCAAAGAAAAGCAAAGGAATTGTCGGATTTTGCCCCAGCCGCACTTTCCTGTTCAGTACGCGTTCTTGTCCGTGAACCCGCGAATGAGCGTAAGAATGACAATCTGAAGATCGAGAGCGAATGTCCAGTGGCGGAGATAATAGAGGTCGTACTCGACACGTTTCTCAATTGAGGTATTGCCGCGCCAGCCGTTCACTTGAGCCCAGCCGGTTATTCCAACCTTCAGATAGTGGCGGCGGTTGTAATTGCCCACGGATTGCATGAATTTCTGGACCAGAGCGGGTGTTTCCGGCCGCGGGCCAACAACGCTCATGTCACCTTTCAGCACATTGAAGAATTGGGGAAGTTCGTCGAGACCGGTTTTGCGGAGGATTCGGCCGAAGCCAGTGCATCGCGGGTCGTTCTCGACGGTCAGGCGGTCGTAGGTATCCTCGGGAGAAAAGACCATACTCCTGAATTTGAACATGCGGAAGAGTTTTCCATTCAAACCGACTCGCTCTTGCACAAAGAAAACTGGTCCCGGCGAAGTGCGCCGCACGGCCGCTGCAATCAGAAGAAAAACGGGCGCGGTGAGAATCAGAACACAGGTTGAGAAAACCACGTCAAATGCACGTTTGAGGATAATGTAGAGTACCGACTCGGCCGGGGTTCCATGAAGGTCGAGCATCACAAGATCACCGATGGAAAAGACCCGCTGGCGACTTTCGAGGGGTTCCCCTACCTCCAGCACAAGCCGCATAGGAGCACAGAGAGGCGAGAGTCGCTTGCGAATTTGAGATATGTCTGCGAGCAGAGCAGGTGGAATCGCAAGGATGACGTCGTCGATGGAATGCCCGATGGCCAATTTATCGGTTTCGGAGAGGTCATACACAGGCAGATTTTGAACCGCGCAGTTTTGCCCGGGAAGTTTCACGTGGCCCTGAATCGAGCATGGGGTAACGGGATCGGAAAGCAGTGATTCGGCGACGCGCACGGCGAATTCGTCGGCGCCCACGATCAGCACGTTTGTCTCGGAATTGTTGCGAATTGTTCCGTTGAGCCAGAGCCATCGGAAGACCAACTGTACGAGCAGCGTCAGCACCACGAGGCTCAAGCCGCTCAGCCAGATGAATACCCGCGAGAACGTGGTATCACGATAGAAAAAGGTTACCGCGAGAACCGCCAGATAGGTGGCAAAACAAGCTACCAGGACTCTGCGAATTCGGCCCTTGGCTAGGAAATGATTTTCGATGGATGCGAGTTCGTAGTGCTCCACGACGATGGCCCATAAGATGGTGGTCAACAGCAGCAGGCCAAAATAGGAAGACGGATCGGCGTCACTGGAATAGCGCGGGAGCAAGTGGGTGGCGAAGCGGAAATAGGCGGCCAGACTAAAGGCGGCCAGCGGTGTCGCCAACACCGTCAAGTTGAGGGCAAACTGAACGCGTTTGAGTCTTCCACGAATCATGAATCCAACTGACCGTTGTGAAACTGTTCCCATTTTTCGGCAAGGAACAGGCTGAAATGCTGGCGAAAATTTCCCTCGGCAAAGCGGTTGGCTTGCTGCTTGATGAAGAACGGGCGGAATCGGTGCTCGACTTCCTCAAACGTAAGGATTGCTCCGACGAAGGACTCCACGGATTGCTCGCCGGCGAATATGCCGGTCGAATCTTCGGGAACGCCCGTTGATCCGGCATGAAATGCCCTTAGGGTTTCCGTTGCGCCGCCGCGTCCGTAAGCGATCACCGGACGCCCAAAAGACAGGGCTTCGACCGGGACGATTCCAAAGTCTTCTTCGCCGGGAAACAGGAGAGCGCGGCAGTGCGCGTATTGCTCGCAGAGGTCTTGGTCCGAGAGCGGTCCACAAAACTCGATCGAGGGGCCAGCGAGTCTTTGCAACCGCGAGTACTGCGCACCCTCCCCGACAACGCGAAGCTTGCGTCCAAGTCGATTGCAGGCGGCGATGGCCAAATCCATACGCTTGTAGTCCACGAGCTGGCCTACAACCAGGTAGTAGTCTTCTATCGCCTCAGCCAGGTAACCCGCTTCGGTGTTGACAGGGGGATAGATCACCGTGGAATCTCTTCGATAGTGCTTTCGGATCCGAGCGGCGACGTTGCGAGAATTTGCAGCGAAATAATCCACACGGTCCGCCGTCACCGCATCCCACAGGCGGAGATAGTGGCTCGCCAGGGTGAAAAGAGGCCGAGACACGAATCCGACACCATCGCCATTCTTGTATCGATGGTAAAAGTCCCAGAGATAGCGCATCGGCGAATGGCAGTAGCACACGTGGCAGGTTCCTGCGGACGTGAGAACACCTTTGGCGGGACCCGACTCCGAACTTATGACGAGGTCGTAGCCGCTCAAGTCAAACTGCTCCAGCGCGACAGGGTATAGGGGAAGAAGTCGCCGGTGATGGCGATTACTTCCGGGGAGTTTCTGCAAGAAAGAAGAAGTGATCGAGCGTCCACGCAGAGAGTCCGGAATTGCTTCGGGGTCGACCACAAGCGAAAACAGATCAGCTTGTGGAAACATCCCCGCCATCGCTTCTACGACCTTTTCGCCGCCGCGGCGGGAGACAAACCAGTAGTGCACGATGGCGACTCGGGCATTTTCGAGCGTTGGAATCGGGGACGCCGCAACGTGCGGCGCGGCGATTCGGACCTGCTGTTCGACGCTCAACTTCATCGCGAGTCCTGTCCACTCTGCGAGAGCCGGAGAATGTACCGGTGATATTCGGTGTCCGGAGTGCGTTGCTCGATGACTTCAAGGCCGGCGCGACGTATGCACGTTTCGATTTCTTCCGAAGAACGGCGAATGCGCCGGATGCCTCTCCGCCAGAAGCGCGGGAGCAGAAAATCGGGCAATCGGGTTTTCAGGCGATACTGCATACCGGCGCGACGCGTATCGAACTGGAGATAAGCGATGCCGCGCTTGTGCAGCAAAGTGCGAATCACGTGCAAGTAGCCCTCAATGATCGAAAACTCGGGAATGTGCTGAAAAACGAGGAGCGAATAGATGAAGTCGCAGGTTCCCGAGTATTCACCGGTCTGTTTTAAGAGGTCCTCGGGGCCTGAAATCGCAGCGAACGACACATTCTTGATTCCGTTGTCGTTTGCGAAGGATGTGGCTCGCTGCACCATGCCGCTCGCAATATCCACGCCCACAACGTGGCGAAACGTTCGCGAGAGTGGAAGAACAAGGCGACCGATTCCACAACCCACTTCCATGGCGACGAAAGGCCGTACCGCATGCGACTGAATCACGGGAAGAAGTTCAATTTTGACGAGCCGCTCGCCACTCTCCCAAAAGGCGCGCGGATCCGTGCGCTTCATGTTGGTCAGAATGTACAAATAGGGGTCGACCTCCGCGAATCTTTCCCAGGAGTGCCGTCCGTCCGAAGCGGACAAATTCGCGGCCTTGTGCTGACCAAACCACTTTGAGGTCACACGGCTGGCCATGTTTGGAGACCCCTTACTTGAAGTGGTTCGTGGTGAATCCACGAAGCAATGCGGTATTTCCAGCCCACCAAATTCAGAAGCAGCGCCACCATGGTCAAAATCGTCAACGACGTGACGGCGGTGCCCATCATGTGTTCGGTGAAACTCATGAAGAATTCGAGAACGATGCAGGCTTGAATGCCCTGTGCGAGGCAATAGCCAAAGGATCCGGCTTCGAAAATCGTTTTCTGTTTTCCGACCCAGCGAAATGTGGCGATCCACACACCCAGCATCAAAGCCAACCCGACGATTCCGCCTTCGGCGAGAAAATGCAGGTAGGAGTTGTGTGCGTGTAAATCGTCATTCTCCACCGACCCGCTCGTTGCGAAGTAAATGAAATTCGGAATGCCGGAATAAATCTTCAATTGGTCGTTGTAGCGGGCGAAGCCGGTGCCGAAGATCGGGCTCAACGTAAAATCGTTGATGGCGCGCTGATAGTAGGTGAATCGCATGATGATGTTTGGGTCTTCGAGATCGGAAACGGCTTCGGTGCGGCGAGTGACCGTTGGCTGTATCAGAAGACACGAGAGCAAAGGCACAAGAATTGGCGCGCCGTACTTGAAGGCATTCTTTGGCGAGCCTCGTCGGAGAAAAAAAACCAGTACAGTGGCGGCGACGAACGCAACGTAGGCAGTTCGCGATTGCGTCAGAATTAGACCGATGACGTTTGCGGCGAGCCAAAACGCAGGCCAAGACAGAAGCGAGGGTCGTTTCGAGCCGGCCAGAAGTGCGAAAGCCAGAAGGGATGCCACGGCGTAGATTGCGCCTGCCGCGTTATGGGCGCGGAAGAATCCGTGAAAGATATCCGTGGAGAGCGACGCATTATGGATCAGCTGTAACGGCTCCGGCAGCGCGGACAAGCCCAAGGGTACGAGCGTCGCATCGGCAAACTCCGCGAGACCGAGTAGCGCCACAAGCGACATTGCCGTCAGAAAGAGACTGAGCGTTCGGCGGACGAATAGTGGATCTAGCTGCAGATCAATGATGAGGAGCAGCGGAAGATAAGCGATCAAGAGCGCTCCATCGAAACGAAGAAAATCAAAGGAAAAGAAATTGGCGATGGGGGCGCCCGTGACCACGTAGCTGGCGATCCAGTAGACATAAGCTGCTAGCAGCAATTTCCTGGCGGTCACCGGTCCATACGCGGAAAAGGTTTGCGCCTGAGATTCCTTGTTGATGAGATAGAGCGGAAACAAGCTGCAAATGGCAGCAATGTTGAAGGCCGGAAAAACGTTTCCGACCAGGCTGACGACCATCAGTGTTGTAACCGTTTTTTTCATGAGCGTTAAAGTGCTCGGTTCGCAGAATATTCCTTCATGTGTTCAGTAACGTCGCACACTCGGCGTTTGCCATTACCGGCCCGACAGACGTCGCTGGCGCCGGTAGCTTCCAGAGACGCACAAACAGAATTGTCATCACGGCTTCGCGGATCAGAATCGAGCACGCCACACCGGTGGCTCCTTGCCAGCGGCCGAGAAAATAATTCAAGAGCAAGGAAAGGACAGCGGTGAAGCTGTAAATGCCAAGCGAAATGCGGCTGGCGTTTCGTACGACGGTGCGGCTCAGAAATGCTGCATTCAGGAAAATAAACGGCATCGCCAGCATCATCAGCGTTCCCGGCAGCGCCGCTGCATCAAAGGTTTCCCCAAAAACGGACAGGATGGCCGCCCGCGCGAATACAGCGGAAATGACCGCCAGGGGAACGGTCAGCAAGACTACCCCGCGGAGACATTTCCGGAAATGAACGTCGAACGCTTCGCGGTTCTCCGACAGGCTTCCTAAATCGGATAGCAGGAGTCCGCTAAATAGCCAGGCGATGACATAAATCATGACCAGCCCGGTGTCGGCGGCTGCGAATGCGCCCACGACGCTCGCGGAAGCGATCAGGGAGAGGATGACCACGTCTCCGCGAAGCATCAATGTGGACAGTGTGTAGGTGGCGCCGACAGGCGTGGAGCGACGCAGCAACTGCAAACACGAAGCAAACGTAACGGCCGAGATGCGCAGCCCGAGCTTGCGCAGAACCGTAAACGTCAATGCGAATTCCATCATTTGTGCGCCCATCAACCAGAGCAGAAGAGTCAGAAGACCCTGTTGGCGCAAATAGACGACGAGCGCGCAGATCGTCAAAACCACGAAATGGAACGCTTGGATCACAACGATGGGTTTCGTTTTGTCTAGAGCTTTCAGCAGGCCCGCGTTCAAGCGGCAGTAAGAGTAGACGAAGGTGCGCATCGTCAGCACCGCCGCAATCAGCCATTGCCCGCTCGACAATCCAGAAACTCCGGCGATACAGGCGAGCAAACCGATTGCGCACGCGGAAAGCGCCGTCTTGTCAATGTAGAGCGCGGTGGCCAGGCTGCCGATATTTTTCGGACAGCGGCTGAGTTCGGCGATCCCCGTAAGCTCCAACCCGTTGTCGGCAATTCGTTCCGCCAGCGTTGCCACGGCAAGGATTGCCGCGTAGATACCGAGCATGGCCACGCCGTACACGCGGCCGATCAAAACCGCGACCGAGGCGTTGGCGACCCGCAGCAGGATCTCGCCACCGATGACGTTCGCCAGATTGTTGATAGTCCTGCGAATTTGACTCACGGCGATTCTTGCTCCCGACCGGTCACTGCTTTGATTCCATGGCCGTTGATTCTTCCTGAAAGCCCGAGAATATCTTTCGTGTTCGAGCGCTGAAGGACACTCCTTGCTGCGCCACGTACTCGAATTGGGGCTTGACGCTGCGTGCCATGTCGAGAACAAGGAGTTTTCCCGGATCTTGCGGGTCCATCTTTTCCCATCCGTCGTGGGCAAAAACCCAGCCGATCCCGATAGCTACAGCGATGAGCGCTCCGAGCAGAGTCAGCAGTGTACGTGGAGGAAAAACTTTTTTCTCCGGGACCTCCGGGGGATCGAGCACCTTGACGCTCGGGACTTCCTTGGCTTCCTGCACCTTCGCAATCTCATATTGCTGCGTGAGCGTTTCGAAAACGGTTTCTTCCACCTTCATGCGTCGGTAAAGATCCGCGTAGGTCACGCCCAAAATCGGAAGCCTCCGGATGGATGGATACATTTCGTCCTCTTGCGATGGCGCGGCGCCGTCGGATTCCGCCTTGCCTCCCATTTTTTCGAGCTGGCGGCGAAGCTCCGCGATGCGCGCCTGCATTGTTTTGACCCGTATGTTTTGGTCGGTAAAAATCTGTCGGAGGCCCTGCAATTCCGTTTGCGCGGCGATGAGTTGGCCTTCGAGAATCGCGGCGGCTTCGACCATGGCCTTGCCCTGTTCCTTGATATCGATCGCGCCATTCTTGCTGGAGAATTTGCTGAAGTCTTTCTCCGCAGTCTCCAATTCTGCTTTTACCTGTTGCAGGCGGTCTTCGAGGAAAACGCGCTCGCGGTGAGCGGAGGAAGTGTTGAGCTGCGTAACGACGTTATTCAACTGCGCGACGTATTCCTCGGCGAGCGCAGTGGCGCGTTTTGGGTCGTGATCCGTGACCTGGATCGTCAGAATTCCGCTTTTGCGGTCAATCGCAATGTCCGTTTCTCGTGCGAGTTCTTTGCGGGCATCGACCAGACGGCGTTTGCCGTACACGCGGCGCAAATCGTATTTGGCAATCAGGTCGTTCTGTACCGTGCGGCTTTGCAGCACGCCGGCGAAAAGGTCGGCGGAGGTGTTCATTCCGAGCAGGTCGCCGCCGAGCGCGCCGAGGGTCGCACCCATCTTTCCGGCCATGCCCGCTAGAACGGCCATGCCCGCGCCCGCTGGCGGATCAGGCGGCATCAATCGGGTGGTGGCCGCATAGCGGGAAGGAATGAGGATTGCGATGAGGAGAGTAACGACGGCTCCATAGGCGGCGAACCTGCCAAGAAGCTTGCGTTGTTTCCAGAGGCGGCCGATGCGGGCGATCTTGCGGCCGCGGCTTTCCACTTGATCCTGGCGAAGGCGCTGTGCGAGAAGTTGGTCGATGTCCAGCGCGCGCAGAACCTCCGGAGTCGTGTTCGGTGCAGTCATGCTCATGGCAACGGGCTCCCAGCCGGCTGATTTCTATTCGTGCTTCCAGAAAGAACGGGAGCGGCGGCTTGGCGCCCCCATTGCGGCAGAAAACCGAGTTCAACCGCGGCGACGAGATTGTTTCTTGACCCTGAGAAAAGCAAAGGGTAAGAAAAGATGTGTTCGAACTGGACGAAGCCTTTGAAATAGACTCCGGAACGCTTCGTCAAGGAATAAGTGGCTTGGTAGTCCTGCCACTTTCCGCCACCAGGAACAAAATCAGAGAACACCTTGCTTTGTTTCCAGGAAAGGTCGAGGGTGTGACGCGGCGAAGCCCAATAACGAATCCAGACTTGCGACGTGACTCCCTCCCGGCCGACGACATTGGCCATCAGATCGCCGTTATTGGTATAGCCGTCCGGGTAATCGAGGTTCCAGTAGTTCAGAAAACCGTGGCTTTGAAAATACGCCCGGCCCGGGCTCGCGGAGGAAGTCCACTCGAAATGCATATCCCACTTGGGCAAAAGAGGTAAGCGGGAGAAATAAATGCCGGGACGAAGAACGCTCTTCGCGATATTCTGCAGAGGAATGAGATCGTCGTCATCTTCCATTTCTCCATACAGGGTTATCCAGTCGTTCATTTTCGGTAGGCGCCAGGTCCAATCAATGGCGGTGCGCGAATCGCCGGGAACGCTGTCTGTGACGGAATTGACTCGCCCAAACACGCTCTCCAGAAGATTTGCCCCGGTGATCGGGTCGCCGCCGGTGCCGCCGATCATCGTTGTGCGGCTGTAGGCGAATTCGAGCGAGCGAAACGGCTTAATGCTGGCTTTTTGGCCGTAGATCCAGGGTTGAGACGATCCGGCGTGGCCCTCCAGCCGCCCGACAAATTGTTCCACGCTGAACGGCCCGAGAACTTTGGAAATGCCCGGAATTTCGAAGGCATTCAGAGGAACAATTCTCAGCATCGGAAAAGGCGCAGCGTTGTTGCTTAGGAGCAGCGAACCGCCGGGACCAGGGCCCCACGAAAGACTCTGGTTCCCAAAGGAAATCTGCCAGCCATGGAAATTAATTCCGGCGTACGCGTCCAATAGAGCAAATTGATTAATGGGACTGAAGGGCTGATCCGAGGGGAGCGGTCCTTTATCGCTCGTAGAAATAAATTCGCGCACCGCGGGAGAAAGAGCTGGTTGTGAGGGAGAATGCTGATACTCTCCGTCGATATAGAAAAACAAAGCTCCATAGGTTGCGCTCGCGGATATTCCGTCGATGAGATTAGTGCCTTGCCGAAACGGGCGGCCGTAGTCGTAGGAAAAAGTCTGGCCGAAATGGTAGCCGTCGTTTAAGACCGTTCCGTGGGCACTGACGATGCGCGTGTAGAGCGAATCCAGTTCGGCGGACTGGTTCGGCCCGGTGAAGGTTGCTTCCTCGCGCGCAAACTCATGGTGCAAGGTTTCAATGAGTGACCGCGCTTCGGAAGTAAGCCGGGAGTCGGGATGGCGTGAGTTAGCCAACGCTTCGTCGGCGTCGACCAACAGCTGGGCGCATTGCTGGCGCGACCATGGCCGCTTGCCTTGATAGCCGGCGCTTACGTAGCCGAGGGCGGCGAGACGATCGAACGCCGGGTAGACCCAACTGTCGACCGGAACATAAGTTGAGCCCGGATACTTTGTGGGACCCGATTCATTGTCATGAATGATTTCTTTTAGCGGGTTCCACGCTGCGCCGCCGAGTTCGGGGTTGTGATGCTCCCGATAGACATACTCGGAGATCATCCAGCCCAAACCGCTTCCGATCACTACGTCGGAAGGAAAATGCTGTTTGCTACCGACGCTCGCGACGCTGACCGTGGTGGCCAAACCGTAGGCGAACAGCTTCATTAACGGACCGTGATATTCGTGTGCCAAAATGCCGGCCGCGGCCCACGCAGCGGTGGAATGATTGGAGGGGAACGAAGATCCTCCTTGGAAGAATCTGCCTTGGCCATTCCCTTCGAGCGGTCGCTCGCGGGAAGTGATGAACTGCATGCCTTCCGAGACGATCAGTGAATCGATTACCGCTTCGCCCGCGAGGAGACCGGTTTCGCGTTGGTGAGGGTCATGCGTGCGCAGGCTCCAGAGATAGAACCCGCCGGACGCAGCGCCCAATGCGGCGATGCCTCCCGTGCGGGCGTCCTGGAAGCGATGCAGTGTTTCAGGGCTCCCGGGCAGAGCCTTGCTGAAATTGGGGTCCGTGAGGAGGAATGCAGTGGTTACGCCAGCGGTCGGCAGCAGCCATTCCGCGTCGGAGAGGCGGAGCCTCAAAGGGCTGGTCCAGATTTGCTTTTGATCTTCAAACAGGCGCCAGTTGGAATGTCGCGCACTGAGGCGCGTCTCGGTCTTCGCAGCAGGCACTTCGATGGTCGTGGACGCAAAGTCACGGCTGCTGCTTTCGCCTTTTTGCTGCTGAGGCGAAGCCGCACAAGCGCCGGCCGCGGTTATCGTCATGTTCGCGATCATCAGATAGCGCGCCAATGTAATTCCTTTAGTCACCACTCGACGATTTCCCTCATGGCTTCAGGTAAGCAACTGCTAGTGCAACCGACGTTGCCACCTGCGCCGTCTGCATGAGCGGCATCCAGTTGCGGTTTCCGATTCTCGGCGCCTTCTCTGGCACGACGATGACGTCACCCGGCATGAGAACGGCGTCCATCGGATCTCCGGACCATAGGCCCCGGTTGTTTTTTGCGGAGATAACCGAACCGTCGGCGCGAATGACGAAAGCGGCTTTCTTGTCCGCGAGTTCGGTGAAGCCTCCCGCCTGCCCCAAATACCAGTTGGCGCTTCGGCCCGGGACGTAGCCGACCGCCGTGCCGTTGAAGACTTGCCCTTGGACCATCACGTAGTTCGGTTTCTTTGGAACGAGAATCACGTCGCCATTGCGAAGCGGCGTCTCGCCCGCTGAGTGGTCGAAAGATTTTTCGTCGAGTGTTCCGTGGATCACGACGCGGCCAATGGGTAGGTGAGTTTCAAGCTGGGTGAGGGCCGTGTCTGTTTGCGCAATCGCGGAGAGTTTTGCGTTCTTCTGATCCGCATCGTTTTCCGGCAACGTTTTCAACTGAGCCTGTTCTGATTTCATTCGCGAGACCAGTTCTTCGCGCGATTTCATTTCGAGATCGCGGACTTCACGCCGGGTGAGGACAGTTCCATAAGGATAGGCCTGCGATGTGAACCCGCCCGCCTTTGCTAGCACGGAGGCCAAAGACTCGCCCGGACGAATTCCGTAGGTTCCGGGATGTTCCACTTCGCCACGAAGCGTGACGCTGGCGCCAAGATCGTTCCAACCGGGGTTCTCGCGAATCGTGAGCACGTCCCCGTTTGCAAGTGGCTTGTTTTCGTTATCGTGTCCGCCCAAAGCGGCGGTGAGATTGACGTTCAGACTTTCAATTTGACCGGAGCCGGATTGACTTTCCTCATGATGAGTCAGAACGGCGCTCTGGGTATCGGCGCTCGGCTTTAGCCCACCGGCAGCGCGCACGAGATCCTGGACGTGCATGTCTGAAGTCAGCGGGTAGCGGCCAGGGTTGGCAACATCACCCTTTACGTAAACGGCAGGCGGTTCCACTCTTGTTGCGCTGCGATGAACAACAACTCGGTCGTGCGGCTGCAGCATCAGATTATCGGTGGCGTTTCCGGCGAGTGCCTCTCGCAGGTTCACGTTCAGAATTTTCTCCGTGCCATCGCTGCCGCTACGGAAGATCTGAGCCGAATCCATCGCGGCATCCGTGGTGACACCACCCGCGAGATAGACAGCGTCGCGGAAACGGACCTGACCAGAAGTCGGGTATTCACCAGGCGACCGCACTTCACCATCGACCCAAACATGAGGAGCCGGCTCAAAATCGTATTTGCTGAAGATGCGGACGGTGTCGAGCGGTTTCAGCTTGGGAGCGCTCGCGGGATCCGAGAGGGAGGCTGCAAGGTCGAAACTCTCGACACTCGGCCGAAAATCGGGAGGATTGAGCCGAATAATCTCCGCATATTTCCCGGAAGGCTCCGGCAAGAGATCGGAATAGGACGCGACGAGGTCGACTACCGTCATTCCATCCTTGTAGGAGTAGCGGCCGGGACGGAGCACGTGTCCCTCGAGGTAAATGGCCTGTTCGTTGTAGGGGGCGATGGGGAAAATGTGGATTCGATCGCCGTCCTGAATCTGGAAATTGCGAAGTTGGGCTTCAGCGTTTCCGACGTTTTCTTTCGCGGAGAGATCCAGACTGAACATGGTGCGATTTTCATGAGCGACGAGCCGCTCGACTTGTACTTTTTTCAGAGCGGCTGCCGGCAGCACTCCACCAGCGAGGTCCAGCGCTTCTTCCAGCGATGTGTTTCCGTGAAGTTCGTAAATGGCCGGGCGGCGAACCATTCCTTCGATGGTGACTTGCGGGCCGACCGGTGGTATGAGCAACGAATCGCCGCTTTCCAATCTCATCTGATCTGGTCCAACACCGCGTAGCAGCAAGTCATAGGCGTCTACCACTTCGATCAACTGCTTGCCTCGATAATGTTTGATGGACCGCAGCGAGCCGTGGTCCGTCAGACCCCCAGCGGCTACGAGCGCGTTCAGGGGGCTGGAGAGCGAACTGAGGTCGTATGCGCCGGGGATGGCGACCTCACCGACGACGTAAACACGGACGGTTCGTAAACGGGAAAGCGAAACGTCGGTGGAAATGTCCCGAAGCTGGGTGCGAAGCAACTGTTGAATCGTGAGCTGGACATCGCCGAGTGTTTTTCCGCTGACCAGAATCGGACCGTACTCCGGCAAGAGTATGCGGCCTTCGCCGTCGACGGTGCGTTGGAGTCGCTGGGAGACGCCGCCCCATAGGTCGATGGCCAAGCTGTCGCCAGGACCGACAACGTAGTCCGGGCCGACAGGAAGATCCATAGGAATGGCGTTGGAATCACGAGTGCCTGAAGTGAGAATGTCGACGCCAAAACGTTCGGGAGGCTTGTTGCGGTTAGAAACTTGCACGTATAGATCGACAAGCGAGGGAACGTCCGAATAGGGGCTGACTTTTCGGACGATTGCTCCCTGCTGTGAATCCCCGTTCGCATACCTCGGCTTCGTGTTTCTCAGCGATCGAGACGAGGTGGAGTCGGTCATTTCGTAGGCGCCGCCGCGCGCGGACCTAGACCGCGCCGCATCGTCGCTCGGGTCTGTTCCGCTACTGCCCGTTCGGCCGAGATAACGTTGCAAGTCATCTTGAGAAAACATAAGCGTGGACGAATCCTGCGTAGCACTCATAGCTGCCGCACGGAGCAGATCATTCGACTCGCCGCCGTCCATCGCTCCCGAAAGGCTACCGCCGTTGAATTTTGTCTGGATCAAGGGGGAACCATTCATTTGCTGGTTCGGGCGGATATTCGGCGGCGCCATGGGAATGCCACCCGGCTCGTCGGGCGGATTTGCCGAGTCTTCCTGCGGGCGCCGCTGCCCGGGCTCTGCACAATTTGTGTTGTTTCTGGCGGTGCAATTTTCGTTCGCCGCGCTGGTCAACGAAGGCGGTTCGTTCTCCGGCTTTCGAGGTTGCATCGACTCGGTGTCTTCCTGCGCCTCGATCTGCACCAGCCGGCGGGCACGTTCTTTGAGCACGAAGTCCTGCTCTTTGCCCACTTCGGAATCCGGGTTCACGGTTGGAAGCAAATAGCCATAACGCTGAAGCAATCGCGTCGCGGTTGCGCGGAAAGCCGAATCTTCGTCCAGACGTTCGAAGATAGCTTCTTTGGTGAGGTCCGAATCTTCAACCAGCTGTCCTTTCGCGATCGCTTCCGTCTCGACGACCCGTTCAAGTTCCACGAGCAGTCCCGGATCCTTCGTGAGGACGGTGCGAATCTGTTCGGCAGGAGCGGCCACCCGGCTTGTTTTTTCCTGGTCCAAATTCGGTTGACGCTGCCGAACGGTCGTTGCCGGCTGGCTCACGCCTTGTGGCGGCAAAGTTTGCGCAGAAGCAAAACCGCAAATTCCGAGCGCTGCAAAACACAATGACGCCACGCGAAATTTCGTGCGGCTCATAGTGCCGCCGCGCCGTTCAGTCCGGGTATCTTCATAACAGCTGTCTCCCGAAATCCAGTGTCGTGAACCGCGTTAAGGATTCCGGCAGTAGAGGACTCGATGTCCGCACAGTGAATGTCGAAGGATGCCCAAAAATAGAGAGTGCGATCCTTTCGCGACGCCACGGCAATAATCCGCAGATCGGGATGAACGCGAAGGACGCGATCACAGATGGCGGGCCTCTGTTCATTTTCGTCGAGAGCAACGACCAGAAGATCGGGAAGCTTGGCGCGCACCTGATCGAGGATCTCCGCTTCCTCGGATACTTCGCCGACAATTTCTATGCCCGGTTGGCCCGCAAGCGTGGCCAGTATTACTTCCCGCATCAACTTGGGAGTGTTCGCCACGAGAATACGCGTCGCTTTTTCCATCGAAATCTCCTCGCTCCGCTAGTTTCCCCGGAAGCGGCCGGAAAAACAGGACCCATTCCCGACAAACGGGGGTGCCAATTCGCTCTAAGGTGAAGTACCCAATTCGGACTAACGAAAAGCTCATTTCAAAAAGCCCAACGGCAGCGCGAGCACGAAGATGACGTGGGTTTGACTTGCCGGTGACAACTGATAGGGCGCAGACAAGTAGTCTGCAAATGTCTCGCAGATGGTTTTGAAATCTGGAGAGGGAGAAAATTGCAGTTCAATGGACAACTAAATGAATCGAGCTTTAAAAACAGTTTTGACGCTGTCACTTTTCAGCGCATCCGCGCTACAAGCGCAATCCGACACACCTATTCTTTCGGGGGCGCTGGCTTTTCTGGGGTCGACAAATGGAGGCGCGAATTCCTACCAGCCAATCTTAGCACCCGTGCTGGTCGCTCCCTTCGGAGACCACTGGTTAGTGGAGTCTCGCGCCGATGTGCAGGGATTTATCGCACGCCAGGATGGGACCAGCGGACCCTACAGCGGACAATTTGCGGCCAGTCTCGACTATCTGCAACTGGACTACATTGCCAATTCTCACCTGACGGTGACGGTGGGACGCTTCCTCACGCCATTTAACATTTATAACGAACGAATGTCCGCGGTGTGGATCTCTAATCTGGAAGACGGGCCTATCATCTTTACGATTGGAACGCGCACGTCGGCTTCCAGTAATGGTTTTATGGTTCGCGGAGACCTGGTGGCTCGGCCGGAATGGAGCGTGAACTACACTGCTTACTTTTCCGCGGCGACCACGACCGAGAATCTGCAGTCCGGCCGGGCCGCTGGCGGACGCATGGGCGTTTTCTTCCCGCAGGCTGGATTGGAGGTAGGCGCGTCCTACCAAAGATTCCTTCAGAACGGGGACTACAACGTTTCGGGGGCTTATGTGGTTTGGGAGCCGCCGCCTGTTCCACTCGATGTGCGAGCGGAATACGCACATTCTCCGGGTGGCCACGGATATTGGCTCGAGGGCGCCTATCATCTGGCTTCCAGCCGGGGCACCTCGACATGGCTGAGCCGTTTGCAAGCGGTTGCGAGGGTGCAGCAGTTCATCAAGGGCAGCAATCCTAACCCGGAAGACTTGTTGCCTTCCGTGAACGTGAATCAATTCGATATTGGCCTGAATTATTATCTGCCGCACGATGTACGGCTCAATGGCAGCTATGGCCGGCAGTATAGTTCCGCGGGAAACGCGAACATCTGGAATTTCGCAATCACCTATCGCTTCCTGTTTCCTGCGTGGCCTGGAGAAAACAAATGAAAAGAATTTTCGTCGCACTCGGTTTGATTTTCGCGCTGGCGTGCGCACTGAGACTGTTTGCTGTTCCACAGGCCGCACCCGCTGGCCAGCAAGCGCCCAAACCTACGGCCAAGAAAAAAGTAAGCGCCCAGGAGGGCGAGCGGAAATTCCAGGAGAATTGCGGCCGGTGCCACAATCCTCCCGATTCTCTCTCGCCTCGGGAAGTGAAGGCTGTGCTGCAGCACATGCGCGTACGCGCCATGCTGAGCCAAGAGGATGAACAGCTCATCCTCAAATATCTTGCACCCTGAAAGAACAAACTCATTGAACCTGAGGGACACAATAATGAACGTTACGTCTTTCTTGAGAACACTCTTGTTCTGCGGGATTGCACTTTCTCCCCTCGCGGCGGCGGGCGACGGACCTCCAAAAACCGTTACGATCACCGCACAGCGTTTTTCGTTCAGCCCGAATGAAATCACGGTAAAAAAAGGAGAAGAGGTCACGCTGGAGATCACCTCCAAGGATGTCAGTCATGGGTTGGTCATCGAGGACCTGGGTGTGCGAACGGAAATCAAGAAGGGGGAATCGGCGGAAGTGAAGTTTACTCCGGAAACGGTGGGCACGTTCCAAGGGAAATGCGCACACTTTTGCGGAAAGGGTCACGGATCGATGACGATGACGGTCCACGTGACGGAATGAAGGTGATGTCCAAAACGATCCCAGCCTTGCTTTTTGGCGCCGCGACGATTTTCGCCGGATGCAAAGCCACGCCTCCCGGAAAGTGGGAAACGGCCACGATGACGAAGATCAAACACTCCATCACGATTCGTGGCAAGGATATTAAGAACCCCGTGGCGGACAAACCGGCCAACGTGGAGAGCGGAAGAATCGCGTTCTCGCATTATTGCGTGGCTTGTCACGGACTGGACGGACAAAACACTGGTGTGCCCTTCGCCGATCAAATGTCGCCGCCCGTTCCCGCGTTAAATTCTCCATCCGTGCAATCCTACACGGATGGACAGCTGCACTGGATCATGGAGAATGGTATTTCTCCTTCCGGAATGCCGGCTTCCAAAGGAATTCTGACCGAGAGTGAACTTTGGTCGATTGTCATTTACCTTCGCCACTTGCCCGCGGCGGGCAGCCTGGGAGAACCTGCGATGTATTCTGGCGATGAGAATCAAACTCCATGCGCGCCGCCGCCGGCTAAGAGCGGTAGTTAAGCGAGCACACGCACTTTCTACAAACGGAATTGCTGCGGATATCGAGGCTCGACCGGAAATCAAGTGCTTTCGGGCTATTGATGATCTCCTCGAGTGTGGAGTCTTTTAGGTTTCCAAACGGTGGATGGAAGAAGCAGGGGCGGACGGCTCCATCCACTTCCAACACGGCGGAAACCCACGGCGCGTTGCAGACCGGAGCTTCCGACGGCTCTAATCCGAGTTGCGCGCGGAAATGGCGCGAAATTCGGCGTAGTTTCTCAGGCGATTCGGCGACGAAGCCTGCTCCGAATTCTTGCGGGGCGTTGCGAATCAACGCTTCGATGCCGGTTTCCAGCGCGCTCAGCTCTGGAAGTGAAAGACCCATCTCCGCCTGGCGCTCCATCGGCCATACCAGCGCGCGATTGAAGGCGGGCGAGCTGACATCCACCGCCAAAAAGGAAATTCCATCCAGTTGCAGATGCTTTGCGGCGCGGGAAGTTTCGAGTAAATAGCGATGGTTAGCCTTTTGAACCGTTGAGCGAGCAGTGATGCGGATATCCGGGCGCTCTTCCCTGAGGGCGCGGACGCCGGCTTGAAGAAGCTCAAAAGCCCCGTTAACCCGGCGGATCGCGTCATGAATTTCCGGTGGTCCGTCTAAGGAAACGATGACGTCATCGAAGCCTGCCGCGACAGCGCCGGCATATTTCTTAAGCAGCAGGCCTGTACTCAGAAGGGTCAGCCGAATTCCTTCCTCGCGCAAGATTGTACAGAGCTGCGGTAGCTCCGGATTCATGAGCGGCTCTCCGCCGGAAAACACTATCCATTGGACGCCCAATCGGCGAATCGAATCCAGTTGCGGCCGTAGATCGCAAACGCCGAAGATTTTGTTTTCCCGCGCCTTCCAGATGTCGCACATAATGCACCGGCAGTTGCAGGAACTGTGCGCATGAACAACGAGGATGGGAAGCGATCGGAGAACGTGCGTGTGCTCCGGAACGACAGCGGCAAGAACAAGAGTTTCGATTTTAGCTTCCAAGGCTTACCTGCCTCCCGCCGAGATAAATATCTCCGTGCAGGCGCGCTTGAGTCTCTTCAAACAGCCAATTGAGTGGAGCACGAATCCAACGCACGATGCCTTCAATCGAAAGCGGCTGCAATTCTTTGCAAGCGCCGGCCGGAAGGCGTCGCTTCATCTCGGCCGACGCCAACTGCACACGGCCTGCCAACAGGACCAGCTCGATATCGCGGTAAGACAAAGTGGACAAGGTATCCGCCGGCGTCAGACCGGTGTCGCGGGCGGCAATCAGGTCGGCAACGCCACCAATACGAATTGTTCCCTCTCCATTTTTCAATGCGAGAAGGCAGGCGGGTTGCTGCGTAACATAGCCGTACAGTTCGTCCGAGGGCGTCTCCATGAACTGATGAGCGCAGCTGATTTCGTCCAGCAAATCTCCCTGGGCGGTTAACGGGGAATCGCTTCCGAGCGACACCTTCGGAAACTGGCGGATCTCGGTGGGGGACATCGACTTCCCGAATAAAAACAAGTTGGAACTGGGGCACCAGATGAGGCCTGCACCGGCAGCTCGCAGCAACTCGCTTCCTTGTGCGCAGAGGGCAAGCCCATGAATCACGACGGTGTCCGCATCCAGAGCTCCCGCGTCGTGCAGATCAAAGATTTCTTTGGAGGCTTCCGCGTCGATACCTTCCGCCAGGTGGATGAAGAATGGCCGGCCTTGCGGGCTGTATTTTTTCTTTCGCGCCGCATCCGGTTCCAATTGCAAAGAGTGGGCCCACTCGTAGTCTTTGAGGACGCGGACGATGAATTCATCTGAAAACGCGGGTTCGTACGGGTTGTGATGACAAACGGTGGTCGCGCCACACAATACGTTGCGGATGCCGCCCCACCACAAGCGTACGTGCTTCGGCACCTGGCGGTGGCGCGCGATTTCCGCAGCATGGAAACGATGGATGTCTTCCGCCCACTCCATGAAATTCTGGTAGCCACCCTTTCCGAGACGAGGAAAAAGAGCGAATTCCAAATGATCGTGGGCGTTAATCAATCCCGGAAGAATCAAGTACCCTTCGAGGTCAAGGCCGGATTCCGGCGGCGACGAGGCGTTTCGGCTGGCGATACAGCCGATTGCTTCAATACTTGCATTGCCGATGTGAATCTCTCCGCAAGCAGAGTCGGAGGGCCCGAGTGCGAATCGCGCGCTCCGGATTCGCTGGGCGATTCCACTCTGAGCCTTTCGCGACGATGACTTTTTTTGTATCTCGGGCGCCATCAACTGCAGCACATAGATAGCCGGTCGTTCGCGGATTTCGTCGAAATAACCCTGTTTTCCGTTTTGCTGAAAGATGATCCCTTCTTCGTCTCCGAATTTCGGCTCGAGATGGAGACGCAATTCCAGATCCACCTTCTGGCAGAGTGCGATGACGTCAGCTATGGTCCGATCGATTGTCTGTATTTCTTTGAATTCGTTCTCGACGTTGACGCCGCGGCGCCAGTTTAACGCGGCGGCGGTTTCCGGATGCACGTCGGTAAGAAAAAGCGACCCGCCGGGCCGGAGAATCCTTCGTGCAATCCCCAGAAGTTGCTCCGCATCCTCACTGTAGCTCAGTACGAAATTACAAAGAACCAGGTCAGCCGAGGCGCCGGCGGCCTGAAGATTTGAATCATCCGCACACACCAGCCTGGCAACTTCACCCAACTTCGTTCGCGCATGATCCAGCATTTCCTGCGACAGATCGACACCAAACAGGCTGCGAGCGCCGGCATCTTTCAGCGCATTCAACCAACGGCCGGTGCCACAACCGAAATCGACAACGTCCAACCCTGTTACGGTCGGAAGCAGCGGACGGAGAATGCGTCGTTCGAGCGACAGCATCGGATTCGCTTCGCGGTCGTAGCTGTCTGCCCACGCGCGATAACCTTCGCTTGGAGTGAGGCGGAGTGAGGGTGAAGGGCTCGCCATGTTGATTTGCACAAAAGCTTACAGGCTTTCCTGCTTGGGCTTACGTAAGGTGATGAACTGCTGCGCCCAGTGCAATTCCTTCGGGTAGGCATAAACACGCGCGGCGTAACGCCACGCGCTGAGCGTCTTGAGAAGCGCACGGCTCCAACGCGGAGCGCGAATGTCCTGAACAGTCGGCCAGCGTGAACTGACTACGACCTCGAAGTTGTCGATCAGATTTTTCGTTTTGCGCTTCAGCCACGGAGTGTTGGGATCGATACGAAGCGTGAAATCCATCCAACGTTTTGTCGCCCATTCGTCGGGCGAGGTCGGAAAAGACACCTGGCTATCGACGTTTCCATACATCGCCGTCCGTTGCGGCACGGGAGTGTAGTGATAAATGATGATTTCGGACTTTGGATTGATTTGCTTAAGCTTTCGGATGAATGTCAAGGTCTCCGAAGTGTCTCTTTCGGGATCGTGAGGATTGCCGATGACGAATGAAAATTCCGGGATGATTCCAAATTGACGGATCCTTCGCGCCACGGCGAGAGTTTGTTCCGTAGTGATGTCTTTCTGCATTTCTTTCAAGACCCAGTCGGATCCGGATTCCGCGCCGAAGAAAATCATGGTGCAACCGGCGCGGCGAATAGCCTCCAAGGTCGCGTCTGAATACCGGGTGAAAGTATCGATGCGCGCTTCGCACCACCAATGGAGCCCCAGGGGCGCCATACGTTCGGCTAGTTCCTTGGCGTGGCTCTCCTTGACGAAGAAATTCATGTCATAGAACTGCACGGAATCGGCGCCGTAGTGTGTTTTTAAGTGGCGGAGAATGGCTTCCGTTCGGGGTGCGCTCTCGACTAATTCGCGGTTGCCGTAAAGTGCGTGGACTCCACAAAAACTGCAGCGAAACGGGCAACCGATACTGGCGTGGTGCGCGGCGGTCCGCTTGCCAAAAAAAGAAGGCCGCAAATATTGTTCGACGGGGACGCGGTGAAAAGGCGCCCATGGAAAGGCGTCGGGCCCTTTCATGAGGCGCTCTGGGTTGTGGCGATGCAGGCCGAAAATGTCCTTGTAGGATAGTCCCTGGATCCCTTCAAAACCGCGCTTGCCCCGCATTGCATCCAGCAGCTCGAGCAGCGTGTCTTCGCCCTGGCCACGCACGACGTAATCCACGTAGCGAGCATTCAAAGCGGCGTCCGTGTAGGTTGAAGGAAAATAGCCGCCCCAAACGATGGGTAGTTTCGGGCATTGATTGCGAATTTCCTTGCAACTGAGAACCGCAGAGGCCATTTGCGGTCCCGGCATTACAGAAACGCCGAGAAGTTCAACGTTGTTACGGCGAATTAGATCGACAATCGTCTCGGTTGGATTGTCGTCGACATTCCCGTCGACAATTTGGTACTCTTCGCGACCTTCCAGTACGGCAGCAAGCGCCATTACCGACAGCGGAAAGCGTCGATTGCGTGGCTTTGTAGCTCGCGGGTTAAACAAAATGATCATCGCTTCTTAACCTGTGCCGTATAGATTCGGAACTGCGACGGCTCGCGGCGCCTTTTCAACCTCGCAACGAGAGGCCGGCAAGCCCAACGAACGCCGTACCAAACGTCGTGCGTCGTCCACTCCAGACCGTGTCTCGCCTCCAGAGCGAGCAATCTTTCTCTGGTCAAGTATTCGCCACTGGCCAGACTGTCCGACGCAAACCCAAAACGTTTTTGGAAACTCATACGGCGTTCTTCGAGCATCTGTAATCCAGCCCCTTCGCCGCTATAAGAAGGGGTGTCGGCGATGACGATGGTTCCTCCAGGCCGCAGGCAACGAATTGCTTCCGAAAGGGTGGTGTCGTAGTTCTCCGAATAGTGAAAGGACGCGTTGAAAATGGCGCAATCGAATTGCTCGTCCGTGAATGGCAGGCGGTCCAGTTCCGCCTGAAAGCGCGGGAAAAGCATCGGGAGAGCATGACGATAGTGAACGGCGGCTCCGAGTCCGTCGAACACGTTGGTTTGAAGGTCGACGGCGACGGGACGATGCCCGAGTGTCGCGAGGCGGTGGGAAAGCCAGCCATTACCCGCTCCGAGGTCGAGGAAGGTCAGTGGCCGAGACGCGTTTGAATTGATCGCCGGCAAAATCTTTCGCTCGATGGAACTGTAGGTCCGAGCGCGAATGGTCCACTGCCACGCATTGGGGTCCGTGCGGTTGACATGGGGCAAAGACAGATAGAATCCGGGATTCCCACTTCCGCGCCCTTCCGCTCTTCTCACCATCTCGTAGTCGCGAATGAAACGGTCGAAGTGGCGCAGGCGATCGCTCGCTAACGCGAGCCAGATTCCCTGTTCCTGCGGGATGACGGACGAACACTTGCCGCAAGCGATGGCTTCGTGTTTTTGTCCCAGCGCGTGATACGCCATCCCTGCTAAATTCGCGAAGCATGCGGTGCAGCGCAATCCAACATATTTTGTGGGCTGCGGGGCAAGCGGCGTAGGTATGCGAACCGCGTGCAATTTTCCAGCAGTTAACGTAGTGCTTACGGATTGCATCGTACGAACTCCAGCAGCATGTGATCCCCCAAGTCGCGCAAGAACGGCCATTCCGAACACATGCGATCCAGCCGTTCCATTTGCACAAGTGTTTTCTTGTGCCGATGCATCCACTGTTCAGCGTAGGAAGGCGGCACAAACAATCCGACCGCGCGGCGAGATCTCAACTCGAACCACGGTGAAAAGGACCGACGGACGTCATGGAATGTGTGGTACGTGACGGAAATCGCGAGGTCGCCGAGCTTGGCAACGGAATTGGCGCGCAACCGGCGAAAGGACTTCTGAAGCTGGCCCTGAAGCAAAAACCAAATCACTTCAGCCACACACACGCGACTCCATAGGCACAGAAGAACGCGGCCTCCGGGCCTCACAAGATTTGCCAAATCACGAGCAAACGGGCGGAGGTCCGCGAGACAATTCAGTCCTGAAAAGTTTGAAAATGCTCCATCAAACGGCTTTCTCACTGAGAGCGAGGCGAGTTCTTCGTTCGACAGCTGGAAATATTCGAGGTTCGCGCTGCGATCTTCATTTCGAACGTGGCGTTTCGCAACTTCAATCATCGCCGCGGACGCATCGCACGCAAGGACGGAACGCCCTCGCTTTGCGAGAAAACGCGCGTCTTCGCCAGTCCCACAATTCAACTCCAAAACCCGGCTGCCTTTGGGCAATGCAGCGATCAAAGACGTCCACACCTGCTTGCGCTGCGCCCGCCCAATCGTGGTGTGCGTAAATTGCGCGTCGTAGGAACTTGCGACGCGGTCGAAAGCAGCTGCGGCAGCCGTGAGTGTCACCCCATGCGCCGCGTTCATGCGCTCACCTCGGAGGAAGTGGAGTACAGGCATTCACGCAACGTCCTCACCTGCTGCCGCAACCCCTTTTGCGCCTCTTCATCGGTGCCCGCTCGCTGCAGCCGCGCAAGTTGCACCTCGTTTTGAAGGAGGCGGTCCGCGAACCCATAAAACTCGGGACTGCGCCGGCCTCGGAGTAACAATTCACGATCCGAGGAGCTGTTCCAGGGCTTCAACTGAACGAGCGAGTTCGCGTTTCGCTCGTAGTACGGCGTTCCTTTGATCGGGTAAGCCACCGTCGTAAAAAAGACGTCCGGGTCGCTGGTCTTGACGTGGGTGATTGTGGCTTCGATGTCCTCCAGTTGCTCGCCTTCGTAGCCCCACATCAGAAACATGCCCGTCTGAATGCCGCGCGATTTGCACAATTGAATGGCAGACTGGACCTGGGCGACGGTCACGCCTCGTTCCATGGCGTCGAGAATTTTTTGTGAACCGCTTTCGCTGCCAATCCACAAACGAAAACAACCCAACTCCGCAAGAAGGTCGGCCGCTTCGGCGTTCAGACGGTCCGCCCGCGTGATGCATTCGAAGGGAATGTGCAATCCGCGGCTTCGCATCTCTGCCGCGTAGGCACGCAACCATCCGTGGTGAATCGTGAAAACATCGTCCGCAATCCAGACCATGTCCGGACGGTAGGTATCGACGAGCCATTCAACCTCGTCGACGACTCCCTTGGGTTTGCGACGCCGATGCGTCTTCCCAAATACCTGGTGGCTGCACCAACGGCAATGGTATGGGCAGCCTCTCGCGGTAATAAAGGATAGCGATCCCATGCCATGCGCTCCACGCCAGGTGTCTATGTAGCGGCGAATGTCGATGGCGTCCCGCGCCGGCCAGGGGGCGGCGTCAATGTCGGAAATTTGCGCGCGAGGACCAGTCTGATGCAGATGCCCTGATTCATCAAGAAAAGCAATCCCGCAAACGCTTTGTAGCGCGATGTCCGAGCCGCTCTGAAAAACGCGAAGGAGTTCTTCCGTTGTGATTTCGCCTTCGCCAAGAACCACGACTTCGGCGCCGGCCTCCAGATACTCGCGGACGTAGGCGCCGGGTTCGGGCCCGCCGACGACAGTTTTCCAGCCTGCCAGGCGCGCAGCCTGCAAAATCTCGAGCACCTTCTTGCGCGTCATCAGATTGGCGTAAATGCCGAGGACGGAAGGTGGTTCCGTCTGTAAATGCTTCTTGAGATCGTCCATCGCAGAGAAGGTCGTGTCGAAGACATCGACGTCAAACCCTTTTGCGCGAAGGTGCGAACAGATGTAGAGAAGCCCAAGAGGCACGTACGGCTTGAGGATCTGCATTTCCTTCGGATCCTCGTAGAGGAAATAGCCGTGGGTGAGCAGGAGATCAGTCATTTGCGTCTCCGCCCGGTGCGATCACGGCCTGCACGGGAATGAGGGCGTCAGGCGAAAAGAATCTCGTTGCGTTTTTGCGCGGCACGTCGGGCAACTCCGTTGGGTTTACATTTCGGCTCGTGGGCTCGAGCGATTTGACCAGTCGCCAGAGTTCCGCACTTTCCGTTGCGCGTTCGACCTCCTGCCCGTTCCCATGCCAGCTTTCCACTTCGGCGTGCAACGCATCCCGGATTGCGCGGTAGAACTTGTCAGTGTAGGTGCCCTTGAACATAACGCAAAGATCTTCACTGTCCGCCCAGTTTTGTTTTGCTCCGAGCTGTTGCTTCACCCTGGTGTGAAAGCGCGTGTTCGGGAGCGGGTAGGAAAAAGAAATTCCCACGTCATCGGGACGAGTTTCTCGAACAAGGGCGATAGTTTTCTGAATGTCTCTCCACTGCTCGCCGGGATAACCGAGTTGCAGGAAATAGCAGGTGCGAATGCCTTCCCGCTTCAGGTGCTCGCGCGCGCTGATGACTTCCTCGACCTGGAGACCTTTGTCCATCGCGTCCAACACCTTTTGCGAGCCGGATTCGACGCCCATCCAAACTTCGGCACAGCCTGCGCGGCGGAGATTTTGCGCGGTGTCGCTCGAAATTAAATCGGCGCGCGCCTGCACTTTGAAAGGTACCGCGGCATGGAAACTCTCTACTGCGATCGCAAATTCGCGCAGCCAATGGCGATTCAGCCCGAAAATATCGTCGGCGAACCACAGATGTTCCGCGCCGTATTTTTCCTTCAACAGTCGCATCTCCATCGCTACGTCCAGCGCTGGACGCAGCTGATAGCTGTCACCGAAAATCGGCTTTGCGCACCAGTTGCAGCGAAACGGGCAGCCACGGCTTGCGATCAAATTCAGGGAAAAGAAGCCGTGGGCCTCTCTCCAGGCCTTGCGATACGGCGACAGATCAATCAAGTTGCGGGCCGGTAAGGCAAGCGTTGCTGCGCGCCGCGATGTATTTTGTGAGGACTTTTCGACGGCTTGGTAATTCCCCCGGCTGGCAAGGCGCAGAACTCCGGGAATGTTCGCCACGCTCGAATGGGTCATCAATGCCTGCACAACGGAAAGCAGCGAGTATTCGGCTTCACCTTCCAGGACGCATTCGGCGCCACGCCGGAGGAATTCGGCGGCGTGATCGGTGGCATCCGAGCCGTGAACGACCACCCGCGCGCCGGAGCGCCGAGCGATGTCAATCATTTCCCAAGCTAGTTCCCTCATCCGCGTCAAGCACATCTTGGTCAGAAAATTGAAATCGTCCTCGTAGATCGCGACAATTTTCGGCTGGTGTGTTCGCAGGGCATCTCTGAGACCAGATTGCGGTTCCTGGAGCATGCAATCGAATACGGCGACGGACATTCCGTGCGCCTGCAACAGACCCGCTGCGTAGAGCGTTCCGAGGGGCGGGTACGGTTCCATCTTGCGGACCTGTTTGCGGTCATAGGCGAGATGATAGGAATGCGTTAGGAGAACATCAGTCATGGATGCCTCCCGCGACATGCTGGGGTTTTTTGCCGGCGAGTTTCAACATGCGTCGGCTCCCTGCGGGCCGAGCGGCTGCCCGGTCACAAGCGATCGCCGCGTCACGATTTTTTCCAGTTTGCGGCCGATCCACAACTCCCACGGATACGAATATTGATTGGAGCGAAGCCGCCAGCGCAGCGGCGCTCCCAATGCACGGCGAATCCCGGTTCGGAGGCGTGGATGATCCTTGGTGGCCTTGCGAAGCTGATTGTTCAGAAGGAAGAACTCCAGCATGCGCCAGAGCTTGGCGAGTTCCTTACCCTGCAGCCAAGGAAGCATGTTTCGGCCCAAAGGAAGTTCCGCCCATTCCTCCAACGACTGCGGTTCGCGCATCCCCATTTCGCGTAGTTGACCCCAGATGGGAATGCCGGGATAGGGAGTGAATATGTTCGGCGAGAAGCTCACGTTCCAGAACTGCCGCGCGATGTCGCTCATGGTGCGAAGAGTTTCCACGCGGTCGGCTTCGGTTTCACCTGGATAGCCAAAAATGAGATTGAAGGTAACGTGAATTCCGCCGATCGCTGCCTTGCGCGCGGTTTCGTACATTTCGTCGACGCGCTGATGGCGTTTGTTCATTAACTTCAACACGCTGGCCGAGGTGGATTCCGTACCGAATCCCATGTGCGAGACGCCGCTTTCTCCAAGGAGTTGCACGTCATCATCACTCATGCGGCAGAGGAAATCCGTCGATGCCTGGAAGGTCCAACGGAATTTACTTCTTGAATCCAAAAATCCGCACGCGATTTCCCGTGCGCGCCTCCAATCCACGGGCAGATTCGAGTCCAGCATCGCAACTTCCTCGATGCGATACCGCGCTACGAGGTTGGTGACTTCTTCCACGACACGCGTGGCTTCGAGCGCGTTGAAACGGCGCTTGTAAAAAACCATATCCGTGCAGTAATTGCAGGCATAAGGACAACCTACGCTGGTCGCATAGGCAAGCTTGCGTTCGCCGGATACGCGCTCGTATGCGTCAAAGTTTGCCAGTTCGAAAGCGGGCATCGGTAAGTCATCAAGGAGAGCGACGCGGCGTTCCGGCGCGTGCTGCGGCAAGCCAAACTGTTTGGAAGAAACACCCAGAATTCCGTGAAAGCTTTTGCCCGCGGCTAGATTCTCCGCCATCTCCAACAGGGTTAGTTCTCCCTGCCCGCGTACAATCGCATCCACAAAAGTTTCCTGGAGAGTCTGCCCGGGCAACAGGCTCGGATGCCATCCGCCAAAAATGACCGGTACTCGAGGCAGTTCTTTTTTTGCGGCCTTGGCCATGCGAATCGCGCCACGAATCATGGGGCCAGTGAGCACGGAAATTCCGAGGCACAAGGCGTCGCGCAATTCGCGAAGGACAACGTTTAGCCAGTTCGGCTCGATCGCCGCATCGACAATGGTCACTTCGAAACCGGACTGAAGCAACGGCGAGGCGAGGCTCAGCAGGCACGCAGGCGCTCCGAGCGGCGGTCCGTCGTATGGCGGATAGAACAATACGACCTTGCGTTTCATCAGCAAGCCGCGCCTCCGGGTGCCGGTTCCAGGCGTTTTGCATCAACGGCAGGCTTGAACTGAGGCATCTTCTTCTTCAGCTTGTTGTTGATCCACAGTTCAACGGGAAGGGCGTACAGATCGCGATCGAGCCTCCAACGCGCCGGAAAAGAGAGCATTTTCTGAGCGATGCGGGTGGTGCGTTTGCGGGTATCCGCTGCGATAGGAAAGCGGTCGAAGGCCATGCGCAAATAGTCGCGCGTAATCTGCAGCCGCTTGTGTTCCCGGCCGCTGAGCCAGGGAAGCACGGTATAACGCGGAAAGAAATCCGCCCAACCTTCGAACGAAGTGGGCACGTAAATACCGAGTTCTTCGGCGCGCTCCATCACCGGCGCACCGGGGTACGGCGTGAAAATGTTGGTCCAGAATTCGGCGCCGGGATGACGCCGGCACATATCCATGATGAAGCCGATGGTTTGGCGGCGTTCGGCCGGACCCTCACCGGGATACGCAAAAATGATATTGAATGAAGGACGAATGTCGGCTTCCAGGCAGCGCCGCGCGGTTTCGTAAATAGTGTCGAAGTTCTGGAAGCCTTTGTTCATGAGCTTCAGAACTTTCGGCGAGCCCGACTCCGCGCCATGACAGATCTGCTGTAGTCCACTGCGGCGAAGCAGTTTCAGATCCTCCACACTCAATCGCGAGGTCAAATTCGTAGTGGCCTGAATACTCCACCGGAAATCGGCGTTCTCGCGAACCAATCCTTCCGCGATCAATCGAGCGCGATCCACATCCACCAAAAAATTGTCGTCGACGATCCACAGCAGTTCGAGCCCGTAGCGCCGCGTGAGGTCCACGGTTTCTTCCACGACCTGTTCCGCGGGCAGCGCATTCCACTTCCGCCCGTACACGCCCGCGTTCGTGCAGTACGAGCAGTTGTACGGGCAAGCCAGGCTGGAGGTGTACATCGCCCAGCGGCGTCCACACACGCGTTCATACGCGTCGAAATCCGCAATGTGGTAGGCCTTCGGCGGCGAGTCCGCGATGGGTTTGAGCGGCCGCTCCGTCGTGAAGATTAATTTCTTGTCGCGCTTGAAACCGATGCCCGGAATCAGATCCATAGGCGTGCGATTCTCCAGATGCCGCACGACGTCCAGCAGCGACTCCTCTCCCTGTCCGCGCACAACGATGTCGATGTATTCAGCTTCGAGCGTCTGCTTCGGCAACAGCGAAGGATGCCAGCCACCAAGGATCACTGGAAAATCGGGGTTCCAGGCCTTCATGGCGCGGGCGATCTCGGCAGTCTCGCGAATCATCGGCCCGGTCACCAGGGAAATTCCCAGGCACAGCGCGTCGCGAACTTCTTCGAGCACGCGCTTTTTGAAATTGGGAGTGATCGTGGAATCGATCAGCTTCACGGAATAGCCGGCGTTAAGCAGCGGCGTGGCGACCGCGAGAATTCCCAGCGGCGCGGTAGCTTCCGTGCTTGCAAAGGAAGGAAAAAAGAAAACTACTTTTTTGGACATCTATGCCGTCCCGAACTCACAAGGGACACGTTACGGGAGGGCACGGCAAGATTTGTCACCGTGATGTCAAGGACCTGTCATTTCTTCTTCGTGGGCCTTTTGCGCGCTTGATTTCGCGCTACAGTGGACAACACTGTGACGATGACGTTGGAATTTAACCGGCAGACACTTCCCTTCGAGACGGATTTTCAAATCGCGGGGACGCGGTGTTTTCTTTCCACAAATTCGCACGAGGTGCTGCAAGCGGCGGCGCGTTTGCGAAAACTTGAAAAGCAGACTAGTGTTCCGTCATTCGAAATGGAAGTAATCGTCGACTCGGCACTCGACCGCGCTCCTGAGCGCCTCGCATATTTTCGTGGCCTTAAGCACATTGTGTTTGCGATCGTTCCGCCGCGTTGTTTCCTTGCGTACGACCTGCTGCGAAGACGGGTCCACGCCGTGCTGTCGATAACTGCCGCGCAGGACCACTCGTTTTGGGATACGCTGCTTCTTCCGATCACCATCGGCCTTATGGGCACGACTGTCGGCGTCGCTCCCATTCATTCGGCTTGTCTCGAGCGCAACGGGCGCGGATTTCTTGTCGCCGGCGTTTCCGGCGCCGGTAAATCTACGTTGACCGCCGCACTCGCGCAACTCGGGTTCGGCTTAGTGTCCGATGACTGGACGTATATTTCGGAAAGACAGTGCGGCCTGGTCGCGTATGGACTTTCGTCGCCGGTAAAACTGCTGCCCGATGCCGTCAGATTTTTTCCTGAATTGCGCGCGTTCGCTCCCAGGACCACTTTGAACGGTGAGTTGGCCTACGAGATCGACCCGGTGGGCTCGACGATGGGATTTATCGCGAAAAACGTTTCTCAGCCGCGGCGGGTTTTCCTTTTGGAGCGCACCGCGTCTCGCGGTTGCCATTTTGTTCCGTGCCGGCATGAATATGTTAGGGACTTTTTCGAGAAGACCGGCGAACGTCTTCCGGATGAACTCCGGGAAGCAAAGGCCTTTCGCGCGAGGATCGTGCAGGCCATCGCCGCATGCCCTTCGTGGATTCTCCGAACTGGCGAGAGTCCTCAGATTACCGCGAACGCTCTGGATGATTTCCTCGAGGAGGCGGACCATGCAGCAGTATGAGTCCTCACACCACAATGATCCACTCGATCTCCTGCGGCGATTCGTTCCTACTCCACTGAAGGCTGTGTATCGCATCAGTTCGCTTCGTGTGATCGTGAAAACCAACGACATAACGCTTCTGCCGGCTTTCCCTTTGGGAGCTGACCTCGATGCTGTTGGAGAAAGCGTTCTCGAATGGAAGCTGGTTCGAGATGCGGATTCTCCGGGCCTGTTGGGGGAGCCAGTATTTCTGACCTCTGGCGCGCTGACTGTCGTTGAGATGGGAACTGCCTGCATGCTGGCTTTGGACCACGAGCGGCGGGAATTGCTCGGCTTCATTGGCGCAGACGTCGATGCACACACATATCAAGAATTTCTAGTGCCGTTTCTTTGCCGGATGACGAACGAAGCGTTCATTGAAGACCGGTATCAGGATCTCCTTAGTGACGAGGACGCGAATGACTGATGTTCGCGCAAAACGGGCAGTGCTCGCGGCGCTTCGTTGCAAGCCTGACTTTTCCAGTCTCGTCGCGCTGCCGAAGTTGGATCGTCGCCAGGGCAGAGACTTTCTCCAATGGCTTGATCGCAGTGGGTTGGCGCTCATGTTTTGGGAGCGATTGCAACGGCAGAACGCCACATCACGTCTGACGGAGGAGTGGCGCAGGGCTCTGAGGGAGCGGTTGGCCCGCAACATCGAACGCACTAAAGATATCCTCCAAGAAGCTCAACGCATCAACTCCGCATTCGGTTCGTTTGGAGTGGTAGCCGCCGCCATTAAGGGTTTCACCCTTTCGCCGGATTTTTGCGGCGATCTGTATGCTCGGCATCAAGTCGACTTCGATTTTCTCACCGCTCCGCAAAGTGTTCGCGCCGCGGCCGAAGCGCTGCGCTGCTGCGGCTACTCGACGGGTCACCTAAATGAATCGGGAGAAACCTGCTTTCTTACGCCTTTGAAACACATTCCTTCCATTCATGACGATGTGTATGCGCTGCAGCGCCAGCGCCAGGTGGATCTGCATATTTCGCCTTGGGAGCCTTGCCCCTGGCTGCCGGTGGAAGCGCCACAGGACTGCTTGGAACACGCTCAACCGCAAAACACAGACGGCGTAAACTACCTGGGTTTGACGCTGGAAGACAAGTTTCTCTTGCAGGTTCTTCACGCCTTTCGGCACTCGCTCCGTTCCTGGGTTCGTCTCTCGTGGATTCGCGAAATTGCCCATTGCTCCGAAAAGCATGTTGAAAATACGGCTCTATGGAATAGCGTGATGGAACGCGCCGGGTCGGCACGTTTAACAAAAAGCATTTTCGCTTTTGTTCTCGGCCTTGCCGAGCGTTTGTTCCACAGTCCGATCCCGCCGCCGCTTCGAAGATGGACGGCGGAGGCCATGACTCCATCCCTGTGTACTTGGCTCGACCATTTTGGTGTCGATTGGGCGATTTCCGACTGGCCCGGAAGTCTCAACAACCTTTTCCTGACGGCCGAGTTTATTCCCGATCCGAACCTTCGGAAACAATATTGGCGGAGCCGCTTGTTCCCGAGGAAGGCGCAAACATCCCTCGGACCAGTCGCGGCGACTCGCCCAGACAAATTCCTTCGGTTGCTGGCTGCTCGCATGCGTTATGTGGCGCGGCGGGCGGCTGTGCACCTGAAAGGTATAGCCGCGCTCCCACGGCAGCAGCTCCGCTGGAGGCGCGCGCTCGGTTCATCTCGGGGGTCCATTTGACGGAAACTGAGGAATGGCTTGTTTACTATGGAGGGGTATCATGGGAATTACGCAATCGACCGCTTCGGGAGCCTCATACCTGGACGGTTCGTCAAAACAATCGTTTCGCATTGGAGTAATTAGTACGATGGATACGGTCCTGATCGTCGAAGACAGCCGCCCGATGCAGCGAACGCTGCAGCGTCTGTTCGAATCGGACTCTCTGCAGGTGCAAATCGCTTCTGACGGCCCAAGTGGGCTCGAACAGTTCCGCAAGCAACTGCCTTGTGTTGTCGTCCTGGACCTGAAGCTGCCCGGAATTTCGGGCAAAGAATTGTGCCGCGAGTTCAAAAGCATCGCCGCCTCGGTGCCGATTGTGGTGTTGAGCGCGAACGCTGAAGTTGAAGATAAAGTGCTGCTGCTGGAGCTCGGCGCCGACGACTACGTCACGAAACCGTTCAGCCCCAAAGAGCTTTTGGCCCGCGTTCGCCGTGCGATGCGTCGGACCAGCGCGCCGCAGCAGATCGTTTCACCGGTCACCGCCCGCGCTGTCAGCCGCGAGATTCTGACCTTCGGCGACGCGCGCGTGGATTTCACGAGTATGGAGGCGACTCGAGCCGGAAAATCCATCACTTTGACCACCCAGGAGTTCAAACTGTTGAAATATCTCGCCACTTCTCCTGGAAGGGTGATTTCCCGCGAGGAACTGCTCAACGAAGTGTGGGGCTATCAGAATTATCCGTCGACAAGAACGGTGGACAATCACATCCTGCGCCTTCGTCAGAAACTCGAGCCAGACCCAGCATCTCCACGTTTTTTCCTGACCATGCACGGGGCCGGATACAAATTTGCCGCGGAGGGCGCCGCGTCTTGAATCTTGTGATTCAGTACGTTTTGTAAGAAACCATGAGACCGCTTCGGCTTCGTTCACAGCTGCTGATCGCCGCCTTGTTGATCATTCTTGGATTGACAGGCTCGTTGCTTCTCTACATCCGGCACACGGTGAACGCCGAAATTCAGAAACAAGTGCGCAACGGCACCGAAGAATCTGTGCGCGCGTTTGAGACCGTGCAGCGCCAGCGTGAACTCCAACTCTCCCGTACCGCCGCCATGCTCGCGGACCTTCCCACACTGAAAGCGATGATGCCCGCTCCGGATGCTTTGACTATTCAGGATGCGTCGGAGACTTTCTGGAAATTGTCCGGAAGCGACCTGTTTGTTCTGGCTAAGCCGGACAAGCAGGTGGTCGCCCTCCATATGACACGGCCCGGTTGGTCGACCGCCAAAGTAGGACAGGATCTGAAACGCTCCCTAGATCTCAACGAAGACGCTTCGTGGTGGTACGACGACGGACGACTGTATTGGGTTTTTCTTCACCCGATCACCGCTGGAGCGGACAACAACACGCAGCAATTGGGCATTCTGGCAGTTGGGTACCAAGTTGATTCCGCGGTCGCGCAGCAGTTGGCGATCGCCGCCAACAATTGGATCGCTCTGACAACCGGCGATACCGTCATCGCTTCTACCTTGCCCCAGCGCGATGAAGCGGAACTAGAGCGGCGCATCCGATCCGGGACCCTTCCCGTGACAACCACGTCCGGCGAGGTTGCACTCGAGACCGATCACTACACTTTCTCTTCCGTTTTGCTTCACGGCTCCTCTCCATCGCCTGTGTATTGCTACGTGATGATGCCGCACGTTCCCGTAAACAGCTTTATTAAGCGTTTGGACTATTCGATTTACCTGATGGGCGGGCTGGCGGTGTTGTTTGGAGGCCTGCTGATTGCATTTGTGGCCCGCACGATCACGCGGCCTCTCGATAACCTGGTAGCAGGGGTGAAAGCCCTTGCATCCGGCGACTTTACCTACTCGATTACGCCGCGGGGAAGCACCGAGCTGGTGGAACTCAGCACCTCCTTTGCGCAAATGCGCGGCCAGTTACTGGCATTGCAGCAGCAAAGAATCGAGACGGAGCGCATTGCAGCGCTGGCGCGCGCAGCGAGCTCCATTTCGCACGATCTGCGTCACTACCTGGCCGCTGTCGTCGCCAATGCGGAATTCTTGTATGAAGCGGACACGCTGAAACTCAAACGGGACGAAATCTACGAGGAAATCAAGACCGCCGCCAACCAGATGACCGACCTGATCGATTCGCTTCGCGAGTTGTCCTACCAGCGCAATGCGATCACACCGGTTCGTACCAAGATCGATCAGGTGATTCGCAGGGCGATCGAAGCTATCCATGCCAAGCCGGAATTTCGCCATTCCCGAATCATGCTGGTTGCTTCTGACGATTTAGAAGGAATGTTCGACCCGCGCAAGTTGGAACGTGTTTTCTTCAATTTGATTCTCAACGCCTGTGAAGCCGCGCCCGAAGTGAACGGACTGATTACCATCGACGCCAAACGGGCAGGCAACTCTTTCGAAATTCGCATCCAGGACAATGGGCCCGGCGTTCCCGCAAGTATTGAGAAATCACTGTTCGATCCTTTTGTAAGTTCCGGCAAGGCGAACGGCACCGGCCTGGGGCTGGCAATCGTCAGCAAGATTGTCCACGATCATGCGGGCAGCGTCATCATCGAGGATACATCGGAGTTGGGCACCACGATCCTCGTTCGCCTGCCGTTTGCGCTCCAATCCAGCCCTCACCCGGCGCCCTCCGCACTTTCCTGATTGAATTTCCGTTACTGTCATCTTGCGGTTTTCCAGCTGAACATACTCTTGACAGCCTGTTGACATCCCATGGATTGACCGCGACGCCCTCCCAAAGTAAGGTCCGTATGACTGCTGCGAGGGGCTTATTCCCTTCTCCCGGTCATTCTTTCTCATGAACACTGCGAACAACGTCCGCGATTCCAAAGTGAAGAAGCTGTTCCTCGTCATCGAAAACCGCATGTTGCGCGAAGCTATGACCGCGCTCTTCCAGAAGCAGCCGGACCTTTGCCTGGTGGACTCCATCCGTTATTCGGGCACGGCCTACAAGCTCATCGCTGCTTCGGGATGCGACATTTTGCTGGCCGATCAGGCTTCGGCCGCCGCTTTTCCGTCCAACTTCATAAGCGATATCCTGTCGCTCTCTCCTGGCAGAAAGGCTATTCTTTTCGGAATGGACAATGATCCTGAACTTTTTTTGCAGGCGGTGCGATCGGGGACGAGTGGTTATCTCCTAGGCGAAGCCAGCGCGGAGGACACGGTCGCGGCCGTTCGGAGAGTGATTGCCGGAGAGGCGGTCTCGCCACCCTGCCTGTGCCATCACTTGTTTGAGTTTGTCGCTCGCACGACACGCGAAGGCTCGATGATCCTGAACCAACGGCTTTGTAACCGCCTGGGGCTCACACCCAGACAGCAACAATTGATCGCTCTTCTGGCCCGCGGGTTCACGAACAAAGAGATTGCCGAATCCATGCGGCTCTCGGAATTTACCGTGAAGAATCACGTCCACCGGATCATGCGCCGCTTGAATGCACAAAGCCGCTATGCCGCGGTGCAGACGGTCTGCGAAAACAATCTTCCCGCAACAATTTGATTACGGCTGCGAATAGCCCGGCTTCGGCGGTGGAGCATAGTCCTGACCATACTTGTTCTTGTGCGCGGGCGTGAACGCGGGATCCTGCGGAACTGTAATCGCGCCCAGATCGCGAGAGTCCGTGGCGAAGGTCACGTAGCGCGTCAACCCTTTTAGTACGTCCGGTACACTTCGCTCATACCACACGTGCAGTTCGTATTTGCCATTCGGCACGTTCTCAATTGCGAGGTTTCCGGCTTTGTCCGAGACGCCGTAATACGGAGTATCGACGGCTACCACTACTGCGCTCATCTCCGGATGGATGTTGCAGAACAAGTAGCTTACGCCCACATGGTCGAATCGCACCGAGTTCGTCGCTCCCGCTTCGTACAAGCCGAGGTCGAATCGCTTGCCATCGAACAGCGAAAAGACGTTGTGAAAAAACGGATCATGATTCGGGAAATCGACCATTGATCCCACGCGAACGACTGTTAAATGCGGATGAAAACTCTTGTTCTTCTGCACCACCTGCATTCTTTTTGCCGCTAGATCCGCGGCAAAAGGCACAGTTTGGTCGACAGGCTTCAGCCAGACGACGACATCCGCTGCATTCAGCACCGAGGAGATTTTTTCGGACTTTGCGGAAGACTCACTCTGAATCCTGACGTGCGCGGTAACCGCTTTTTGCTGCTCCGCCGGCAGACGTGCGGCCAACGCACAACTTCCCCAGACCAATAACGTTACGATGACATTTCGGCTGAGCGAACGCACTAGAATATGTACCCCACACTCATATTGATGATGTTCGCCGAATTTGCGCTACTGTCCAGCGTAAATGTTTTTAGCCTTCGATACTCGAGCGAAAATACGATATCGGATTTCGGCTGATAGAGGAAATTGACCATCGTGCTCTGATTTTTGGACAATGGTGAAGGATAGTAGGGCTGGCTGCCGCCATTCTGCCGCATTTCTCCAGCGAACGGATTGTCTTGTCCGAACGCGCCGTTAAACTGCAATTTTGATGTCACCTTGTATTTCAATTGCGCCCACCCTCCGATGGAATCGAGCCCGTAGACTTCCGTGGCTGGATTCGTGAACGGACCGTTCCACAGTACGGTCTGTGCGATTCCTCCACCCAGGCCTCCGGTTGCACGGCCGCGATAGAACTGGCCCGTGAATTCAAATCGGTTCCCCAAGGGCAAAGTGAGATCCGCAGTTCCGGCCCAGGCGTCGATCGAGCGACCGAAACCCCAATCCTGCCGGCTGTAGTAGCCGCCCACGCCTCCAATGATGCTCTGACCATTCACGTTTTGCGTCCAGGCAAGCCTGGTTGCATACGCCGGCTGGCCAGAATTCTCTCCCCAAGAGGGATACCGATAATACTCTGAAGGAGGTGTTTCGCCGGATAAAGCATCGAGAATTCCTCCCTGAAGGAGCAGCGAAGAATTGTCGGCAAGAGTGAAGTGATGTTCAACGCGGACTTGCGGCGTCCAGCTCCAGAGGTTTCCCGAATAGGCCAACGCGGGAATCGCCAACGTGGCGATGGAGGTAGGGCTCAAGGGCGCAAGAAAAAGTGAGTCCTGACCTACGATGACGGAAGTACTGTCCCAGTCAAATCGTACGGTGCCGGTCCGCAGACGCACAATTCCAAACGAAACTCCGTTTGGAGCATCCGAGAATCCTCCGGCAAAATCGAACTGCACGTTCGCGCTGGTGCGCGCGCCGGCAATTATTGGACCAAACCCTTCCAGTCCGATCTGCGATTGGCGGAACGAAGCTCCGAATGTGCCGTCCGAGGAGAGCGCGCTGCGGGGTGTCGCCAGTTCCGGGAAATCCTGATTCTCCACGGAGCCACGATTGATATACGTGTTGAACAGAACGATCCCCGATAATCGCACCCGGTATTTCGAAGAGCTTTCCACCTTTGTCTGGCTTTGCTCGGCGATTTTTTGCTCATCGAGTTGCTGTGTTTCTTCGAGCTTGGCGAGGCGCTCTTCTGTGGTGCTTTGAGGAAGCTCACCGAAAAATGACTGTTGCGTTGGAGTAACTCCGGCGGGTTGGCTGGAAAGCGAGACCAGTTGCGCCTTGGTTGCGTCGAGTTCTTCGCGCAGCGTCTGAGATTCCTGTTGTGCGGATTCCTGCTGCATCTTCAAGGTCTTCACCTGCCCGCTCAAATCTCGGACTTGCGATTGCAGTTGGCGCAGCAGCGCGTTAACGGCGACGAGATCGGCGTTTTGCACGCCCTCTTGACTGCCCGGCGCGTTTTTGCTGGCCGAGTTTTGTGCGTAGGCGCCGCCGGGCGCAGCAAAGATGGCCCCAACGAGCACGCACACCCATAAAGTTCCTCTCCGCCAGTCCATCGACCTCATAACTGCCTCCTCTTCCAGCGCAATCCCGTTTCGACGGTAGCAAACCCGGTCGCATCATGGGGGCTTTTCGTAAGCAGGCCTGATTTTCACACAATTTCCCCGCTACAAATCAATGTGACACGCTTTTGACATAGCCGTGACATTTTGCCGGGCGGCTCGAATAACATCGATGTTGCGGTCTATCTGCAGACGAAATGACACGGACGCTCCACACGTGAAGACGGTGCCGGGAACACCTCAAATCCGCAGCGAAGTAGCCATTATCGTTCCTTGCTACAACGCGGAGAGTTACTTGAAACGCGCGCTGGATAGCGCGTTCGCACAAACCTACAGGGATTTTCGCGTTTACGCGGTCGATGACGGTTCCACGGACGATACGGTTCGGGTGTTGGACAGCTACTCGGACCGCTGTTGTTTTGTTTCCCAAAGACGCTCCGGACCGGCAACGGCGCGAAACCGCGCCATCCAAATGTCAGATAGTTCCTTCGTTGCTTTTCTCGATGCCGACGACGAGTGGCTGCCGCTGAAACTGGAACGCCAGATGGCTCTGCTGAAACGGGATTCGACCTTGGCACTGGTCTGCTCCAGTTGCGCGGTTAGTGGCGAAGGAAGAGACACCTTCGCCTTTTCCGCAACCCAGGAGCCTCCCCCCATTTCCGGGAAGTTATTCGAGAATCTGGTCCGCAATTGCTTCGTCTTTACTCCCACCGTCGTTGCGCGGCGTCGCTGTCTGGAAGAAGTCGGATTCTTCAACGAATCGTTGGCGGTATGCGAGGATTTTAATTTATGGCTGCGGATTGCGGCGCGCTGGAGGATTGCGTTCCTGCCCGAGGTTCTCGCGATTACGCACAAGCATCCGGCAAGTTTGTCTGCGACTATTTCTGCGGAGGACAGGCTGAGGACCGGCGTTGCCGCGCTCGAAGATGTACAGGCGGCTTGTCCAGAATTGTCGCCTACGGAAACGCGGGCTCTGAGGGCCGCGCTCGCAGAGCGCAATTATTTCCATGGTTCTTTCCTGCTTTCCGCTGGCGCCAAACAACCTTCGCGCCGCAGTCTGGCTTCTGCGCTGAAACTTCGGCCGACGCACTTGCGTGCTTTTGCGAAGCTCGGCCTCAGCTTCCTTCCGGCGAGCGCCTCCAAATCGGTCGTTGGATTGAAAAGGAAATTTGCTGGCCGTTGAACAGTTCGGCAGGCTGCTGGTACTCGTCGCGCATCCGGACGACGAGACCATCGCATGCAGCGGCTTGCTCCAAAGGGCCGCAGCGTCTCTTGTGGTCTTCGCTGTCGATGGAGCCCCGCCGCGCTATGGGTTCGAGAGACAATTCGGTTCTCTTCGACAATATTCAGAGGCGCGTTTCGTTGAAGCTTCCCGCGCCCTGAGTCACATTCCTCATTGTTCCGTGCGCCGCCTGGATCGTCCCGACGGGACGTGGTTCCTCGACCAACACCTTTTCCTGGAGTTGCCCGAAGCGTTCGCCTCGCTGACGCGGATCGCCGAGGAATTCTCTCCGGATTTAATGTTTTCCCACGCGTTCGAGGGCGGCCACATCGATCACGACGCGTGTCACATTCTTGCCAAGCGTACGGCACAAGCGCTCGCCTTAAAGATTCTAGAATTTCCGTTGTATTGGCGATCCGAAGACGGGAATGATCTGTTTCAGCAGTTCCGCGATAGTAGTGAAGGCGAGTTCATGTTGCAGCTCTCGCAGCAGGAAAGGGTAGTAAAACGAAAAATGCTTTTGGAATACCGGACCCAACAAAATCTGTTGTCTGTTTTTCAGTTAGAATCAGAACGCTTTCGCCCTGGGCGGGGATATAACGCAAAACCCATTTGGCGAGAATATCCCTTTGAAAATCGCCGAAGAGCATTGAAGGTGGAATCGTTTTTGAAAAAGGTCGCGGAATTCCATGGGCGTTCGTTTTAGGTAGTCGCTGCATCGGTCTCCCACTTCGTATTGAAATTCATTCCGCGAATTTGAAACTGGAGGCGAACTATGGCGGATACCATTCATCAGTTTACCGTTAAGGTTCAACAAAAGCGGGTCTTCGAGACCTTCTCAATGGCAAGCGGGCTAGACAAGCGGTGGACGTAGACGTCGAGCGGAGAAAGCCTGCACCGCGGCATCTTTCGTTTACACTTCGGCCTGCAACTCGATTGGCACGCAACAGTGACCCGTTACGCGGCGCCGTCCTCAATCAGCGCTTGGCAGCCGACAACGGCCCCCGCGGTAGGTACTTAGGGCTGCGATGCTGCGCGCCTAGGGCGATTCGGTGTCAACTTCGAGAAAACGAACTCTTGAAGAACACCCGCCAGAGACGTCTCACCAAGTCTAATTAGCGCGGACGAGACCACGAACCCGGATCCACGGCGATCGTTCGCGGGAAGGTAGAGAACCTCCATTCCGGCACCAGCAAAACTTCCGATGACATTCGAATAATTCGGCTGCCAGTGTCCATTGTCTCCTTTGCACATAACCGAACTCGCTATCGAATAGAGAATTCTGGATCGCTTGCTGCCGCTTCCTTTGTAGAAGTAGCGGGGATCCTGTTTGAGAATCGAGGGCATTATCGCGCCTCCGATAAACGTTGCGGCAAACACATTGGCGTAACTCGCGCCATAGCGCTTTGCATATCCTTGCGCTCCCTGTCCGTACCCGCCCCAACGATCTCCTGCCTGGCTAATCCCCGCGAGGACTCCAACCCCGATAAGCGTGATCGGATCGCTAGCCGATTTCCACGCTAGCTCAAACTTGTGTTTCGTCGTGAGAGGAGCGGGATTCGCTTCGTAGCTGACATAGAAGTTCGGGATCACTCCGAACACCCGCTGCTTTTCTTGTTCCTTGATCTGCACGTCCGCCAGTTCCTCCGGCGTAAGTCCAACGCGTACCTCTGTTACCTGAGTGGGGATGATCAACATAATCAGCGGGGTGACGTAGGCTTCTCCAGATTGCAGAGTCCCGGAGAACTCCTGCGACGCGAGGCCTGGAGATGAAATTGTGAGCTGGAAAGGGCCCGGTCCGACATTGGAGAGCGCGAACAGCCCGTCCTCATCCGAGGTTATCTCTAGGGCCGAAGATTCGCCTTCACGCCTGAGGTTCACTACGGCTCCGGCAATGTTGGCTCCGGTTTGATCAACAACCTTGCCGCTGATGCTTCCCGCTTGGTGCTCCGCGTCTTGCAGCCCACCGGAAGCCCGTCTTTCCTGCGAGTCAGTTAGAGCACTATTCGCTGTTTCGTTCATCGGAGACTGTTGAGGCCACGCGGAAAAGCTGCAAGACAGCAGTGGGAGACTCAGCCAAACCAGCCTTCCAAGGCCAAGAATCAAGCTCTTTTTCGCAGAACCTACGGACATCTCTTGCTTTCACCCCCCGCTTCCGTGTGGGTTGCCTTATTTGATGTTGTTGCAGCCCTCTCAGATACATACTTGTCACGCTGCTCACGGTTCCGAGTACGATGTGATCGCAAACGGAGCTCTCAGACGTTTTTGGGCTACGGACCCCGATCCGATCCAATCGAACCGATGAGGAGAGAAGGAACCTTCACTACATTTTGGAGGAAGCACTGGCAAGACGGAGCGAAGTTACCCAGTTGCCCGCGCGTGGTGCTGAAGAGCCCACAACTACCCCCCGACGGTCTCAAGCACCCACCTGGTCTTCTTCCTAATCGCCCTAGCGCTGCTCGTCGATATCTTTAATGGCCTTCACGATGCGGCTATTTCCGTCGCCAAGTGGTAACGTCGCGCGGGTTGCGTCCGCCCCGGACCGTATGCAGGGGTTCTAGAACTTGGTGATGCTATCAGACGGTTGGGCGTGCTGATTTTTCATGTATCAGTTTGGCTCTGAGGTGCATCTCACCTAAGATTCGGTAGTAAAGTTCGATCTCCCAGCTCGGTGTCCCCGGGGTTCGGATGGCATCATCCGCACCGATGGCAGTGTAGCTCCTTGCTTCCCCATGTATCCCTCGACCTACGACTGGGGAAATATTGACGGTCACAAGTTTGAGGCCAAACAGTTGGCCGGCATAAAGAAAACCTGCCAACAGCATTGCTTCTCCACCTTGAATCACAACCTCGCCTATTGTTACAACGACGCACGGGTGATCAAGTTTGTATGGACCAACTTGGTTAAGAATCGGATGAGGGGCGGGGCGAGAAGCTTCGAGGACTAAAACAGTCGACGAACATGCGGGCGGAATTAGCTCCGCCCGCTGCAATGTTTTCGATTCCCAATAAGGATCACAGCATTATGCAAATTCTTCGCACAATGAAGGGATGCTTCCTGGCGGCTCTCCTGTTTGTTGCAATCACTGGCGCATCAGTTCCAACCGCCGGGCAAACCAGCCAAGGGAGTGAGCCACTAGCGCTGTCAGCGCCGGTCGTGCCGTTGCAACCCTCCGCCAGCGGCGACCGAATCTTCGCCGACCTCGTGAAACACAACGAGCTTCGCAGCGCCCGATTGCGAGAATATTCCGCGGTGAGGACTTACGCAGTGACGGATCTCAACGGCAAAGTGCACGCCAAAGAAATCGTGCAGATGGAATATATTGCCCCGGACAAAAAAACATTCGTGACCGTCGCGGAAGAAGGGTCAGGTGTGATCCGGAATCTCGTCCTCAAGCGCTTGATGGAGAGCGAGATCTCGGCTGCCGCAGGAAAAGAGCGCCACGACAGTTCGATCACGCCTGCGAACTACACCTTTCGGTTGCTCAATGAAGACGACTTGGATAACCATCATTGCTTCGTGGTGGAGGCGATTCCCAAGCGCAACGATAAGTATCTCTTCGAAGGGAAAATATGGATTGATAGCAGTGAATTCGCCATTGTCAAGATTGCCGGCCATCCGGCGAAGAACCTGTCCTTTTGGATCACGCGAGCCGATTTCGTGCGCCGTTACGAGAAAATTCGTGATTTTTGGCTTCCAGCCAGTGACGAAACATTCGTCGAGGTGAGACTCTACGGCAAGAAGATTCTTGGGATCGAACATCACATTAAAAGCGTCAATGGCGTGACGAGTACGCCATTGGTCCGACAAAATCCGCGCGAGGCCGAGTCCACGACGCACGGCAGTTAGCTTGGCTTCAGTTGCGGCATTCAAAGCGACACAACAGAATGCATTTGTTCAGTTTGGCTCCACAGTTGGGACCACGACTGACGGCGGCGTCGGCGTTGCGGGGGAGCGGAGGCTAAGGTTCCTTGCGAACGCCCCGACCACCGCCCGCCACCTAAGCGGGTGCGTTCGAGCGAAGCGCCCGAACACGGTTGTTGAGTTCGGTACCTCTTACGGAATCTCTATCATCTATCTAACTGCCGGACAACGGCACGGGCGAGGTGATCAGCACCGAGCTGAACAACGCAAAGGTCATGGCCGCTTGTGACAATTTCGCTAAAGCCCGCCTAGTCGGACACGTCACTATTCTACACGTGACGCGATGACACCCCTGAAGGACATTCCCGGAGCCATCGATATAGTGTTGCTCGACGGTTGGAAAGACATGTGCCTAACGGTGTTGCGCTCGCTGGAATCCCGTCTCGCGCCGGGCGCGTTGATGGGACCGGCCGGTGAACAAAACCCGGCGACTCAGATCATCTCAGTTCTGAGGAGGAGATGCACGAAGCACTTCTGGAGGCCATGCACGTTGGGAAGGGGCAGCCACTGAAGAACCGCCTTCGCCTGTTCGTTGACCTCGGCCTCGCGTGCGGCGCGAGTCCACGATCGACAGAGCAGCGAGCCATGCGTGCCGTATGCGGATACCTGTGCTATACGGGCTAAATACGCTAGGTAGCGTTGAAGACACCGATACCAGCTCGGATTTCGTGCGCGAAATTCTGCTACCCGCTCGGGTCGTACCTCTAAAAGTATCAGGAATTCAACTTACAGAGGCTCTGCTTGAATTTGCCCGAGCATGTCGAGGGTTCGCCGTGGTCGCTAAATGGACGGTGGGAAGCTTATCGAAGACTGGCGAGCTAGTTTCGATTCGAATCGGCCAGAACGCTTCAGGGGCTAGACGTTTCCCAAAAATCGAGTACAGGTTCCGGAAACTTAACCACGATGTCAATCCTATCCAAATGAGTGGACACTTCGCGAACCACAGTACATTTTTCCTCTTTCAGGTTCGCTTCGTTTATTAGTAAAAGTGTCTGGCCGGGATTTACAGGAGTAGTTAAGGTGATTAGCCCACCTCCTGCATTAACTGAAAGCGCTTCCGTTTGCTCGTGAAACGGGTCATCTGTAGCTCCATAGCCGTAGACCAAAACGGGCATATTAGCCAAAAAGCGCTTCGTGGACCGACGCTCAGGAATCGCGTCCCAGCTCAGTAGACTTTCTTTGCAAACACGTCGATTCCTAAACCGTTCAGCCTTCCGGAGGGCGTCCCAAATCTTGCTCATACCCACTCACTCCGATTTTTCCTTGCACTCACGATAGGGCTCGTAAGCTGACTAACGTTTCATGCTTTTCTCCGCAGTGTGGAACTCCCCGTGGTCGCTCGAAATCTACTCTGAATGTCGTTCAAAGTCTACCCGACACCGCCCGGCACCGCCCACATCGCCCACATTGACGGGGGCTGTGAGGCGCTCTTATTGTGACCGGTTGCGAGCACGTCAGGGCCCGATTCACGCGCATCTCGCCCGCTATCCTCTTTCGAACAGTTTTGTAGAAATCATCGTGCGAACAAACACCAACACCTGTGAACCATTGGCGATTGAGCCGTAGCAATCAGAATGGGAACGTCAGGGTCGGCGTCTTTCAACAGCCGGATTGCCGAAGGCCAGAATCAATGCTGGGTAGGCTACACCGAGCGAGATTTCTTCCATGTTAACGAAGGCAGCTCTAAGTTGGCGGCCTTTTGAAGGTACAATCTTGCATGTTCCGCCGCTCTGTCTTTTCCCTGTTCGATATCATCCACAGGTTCGGACGGTGCAATCCAGTTCTTAGCATTTACGTTGTAAACAGACGCCTGCACTCCGAGTGCACTGCGTTCTGAAAACAGTCGCAAATGTTCGTCACAAATTTTGACTTCGGCCCAGACGCCCTGTTCCAACATGGAAGCACTCCTGAATGCCGCGAGACTAAACGCTGCCAGTCCAATCAGCAGGCGGAAACGCGAGATGCCAGAAGCTCGGTGTGGGCCGTGTGAATTCCACTGCAACCTTAGGCGGCCCCGTCATTTCTTTCTTCACGGAGACCACTCGGCACTCTTCTTGTTCCCCGCTTTCTGCGTTTTGCACGAGGAGCCTTTGTTTAGGCATTACCTTGTCCGTTAAGGCCAAGAGCGCACCATGCGCACTGACCACAAGTGTTTGCGTACTTTCATAGAACTGCGGGCCCTCATTTGGGGGTGGGTAAACGACAATTGGAACGTTCAAATCAATCCGCTGGCTGCGCCGGTTTTTCAACCATCGAACTTTGTTAGCGAGTTTTTGGTCGCGCATACAAAAACAGGATAAGACGCTGTTATCCTGTCTGGGGACAAATGTCGATGTCTGTTTCCAACCGAGCACATCGGGCGCCGTTACCGATCGGGCAGTTGATGACTGCCGACGTGATTCAATGCAGCATAGTTAACCGAACGGGATGGCTTCTACGTACAGCATTGGTGGAATGGGGCTTGTTTCGAGAGGGTTTCATGAACATTTTGGCGGCGATTGTACGGAAAGAGAAAAAGGTCAAGAAGCAGTCGACTAGTCGGTTTAGACATTAAGGAGCCTCCGAAACTCGTGTGCATGAAAAATACAGAAAATTCCTGGAAAAACGTCCTGATATTCTGCAAATCACTGAAAAGCCCGATGACCATCAGCAGCGGAGAGCCCAAGAACCAACCAAGGAATAGTACGGCACATTAAAGGTCCAGATGGTAAAGATGTTATTCGCGACTGGCTATCATTTGCGCCCTGCGCGCAGTGACGAGCCCACCAGGCCACCAGTTCCAATCGCCTGCAATACGAAGGAGCGCCGGACCGATCACAATACGAACCAGCGTCGCGTCAATCAACACGGCGAGCGCCAACGTAAATCCGATCATCTTGACCACTAGGAAATCTCCGAAGGTGAATGCCGCAAATACCACGATCATGATCGCGGCGGCGCTCGTAATCAGGCCTGCGGTTCTCGCTAGACCCTCCGGGATCGCATCCATTTCACTGAGCCCGCTCCTTCTAGCTTCGAGAACACGCGCGACCAGAAATACCTCGTAATCCATGCTTAATCCGAAGACGATGGCAAAGGCGACGATCGGAACAAGGGGAAACACACTACCGGTCCCCCCAGGAACTCCCAGGAGGCCGCTTCCGTGTCCGTCTTGGATAACGAAAACCAATGCTCCGAAGGACGCCGCGACCGACAACAGGTTGAGTGCGATGGCCTTCACGGCGGCGAAGATCGATCGGAACCCGCAGAGCAGAGCAAGGAGCGTCCCTCCCACTACCAGCGCCATTACGGACGGAAAGCGGTCTCTGATAATCGTTTCATAATCGGCGTTGAGTGCCGGGATGCCCCCAACGAGAAGGGTTGCGCCAGGCACTCCGGTGAGAGCCGGCGCGCCGGTCTTACGGAGCTCCCGCACCCAGTTGACCTGGTCGCGCAGGGAGACCGCACTCGCGGGTAACACTTCAAGCAGGGCCGCTCGTCCGTCACTACTCAGGAACGTTCGACGCGTCTCCCGCGAGAGGTCAGGGAGGGAAGACCGGTTGCTCTCCGCAATCGTAGTGATAGAAATCACGCGGTCACTGCGAGAGTCGCTCGCGAGGCGCTTGGTGAAACGATCCAGCGCATTCCACCCCGCGTCGGTTTGCGCGATGGAATCCGCTGGAAGTTCGACAATGACGCGCAACGATTCAACAACGCCGCCACGATCCATGCGTTCAAGGGTGTGGAGCGCATGAACTGATTCCGCCGCCTGTGGAAGCCAATCCCCTCGGGGGACGCTAGTATCCAGTCGTCTGACCTGCCAGGCGAGCAGAAACAAAGGAGTACCTGCCACAAAGAGGGCAAGCCAGGGATGCGCGACAATCATCTTTCCCCATTGCCGCCAGCGATTTCCCGTGCGCGCGGCCCGATGCGCATCCAACTTTGGAGTAAAGGGCAATCGGCCAAGATCAATCCGCGGACCGAGCAACACCATCGCTACTGGAACGAGGGTATTTGTAAGCAACACACTCATTCCCGTCACCAGGAATCCCGCGACACCGATGGAACGGATTTCGCTGATCGGAACCGTCAAGAGGGCCAGAAATCCGATGGCTACCGTTGAGGCTGAAATCAGGAGCGTGCGACCTGCCTGACGTGCCGCGATGACCGAGGCCGCGGGTCCGTCGTGCCCGGCGGAAATCGCTTCCCGGAAGCGGCTGATCATGAGGAGCGCGTAGTCGATTCCCAGGCCGAGGCCAAGCATGGTGGCCAAATTCTGAACCAGAATGGACAAGTGCCAGCGCTGGGCCAGGAATCCCGTAATCGCCAGCGTGGTCGCGATGGCAAGCTGGCCAACCGCCAATGGAATCAGCGCGGCGATCAGGCTTCCAAAAGCCATCAGCAGAAGCGCGAGGGTCGCGGGGATCACCAGACTTTCGCCGCGATGCACGTCGGCGGCGCTCGCTTTCCGAATATCGAAATTCAGTGGAATCTCGCCTGTGAGTTCGAGCTTCACCGCCGGATAACGGCCCCGCAGTTGATTTTCAAGCGCGCTTGCCAGCTGGTGAAGCTCCGGAACAAGTGACTCGACTGGACCGCCGGTCGACGTGAGCCCCACGAGAACAAACGTTCCCCCTCCCCGGCCCAGAAAAATCGGGTCGCGCAACTCGAGATAGGACACCACTCCTGAAACGCCGGGTTGCTCTCTGAGTCCTGCCACGATGGTTTCTAACGATTGCCCGCCTTCCTCCGAATCCGCAGGTGGGAGTCCCTCGATCACCAGGACAACGCGGTCCACAAATGGCGACCGAAAACGACCGGCCAGCTCCTCCCGGACAGTTTCAGCCTGGCTCCCTTCGACACGGGTTGCGGTCTCTAGGCGGCGCTCCGCGTGAAAAGAGAATGGAAGAAGTGCGATGGTTGCTGCGAGGACGATCCCTGACACCCAAAAACGGCGCACATGCATAGCTATCATCATGTCATATCACACAACATCGTCGTCACCACCAACTCTCCGGTGGCACCTAAGAACCACAGGGCGAAAGAGGTGCTCTGTCCGGACCGGTTCGTACGTCTGCGCTTGGTTTCGCGAGGTAACACTTACGCAGGACTCACGTACGGAGCTATCTGAATCTGCTAAACTCTGCCCCGTCGATTTAGGAGGTTCAATTCGTACCTTACTTTTGCTCGGCCTGCTTGCCGCCATCCAACCTGGAGTGGCAGACCCGCGCCTTGGCTGGTGGACGCTCATCTCTGCGCAGTCTAATCTGGATCCTCCGAACCGGCTCTCCATAACACCTCTGCATGACGGGGTGCATGTGGTCATGTCAGGCGAAACCCATCTCGATTTCACTGCAAATTGGAACGGACACAAATCGTCCGCACCAGGCAATCTCGCGTTCAATCAAATTGAGCTGCGCAGGATCGATAAGAGGCAGGCGGAGGTCAAGGAGGAAAAGGATGGAACGGTTGTGGCGACGGTTCGCGAAAAACTTTCGAATGATGGGAACGAGCTAACGACCACGACTGCGACCGGGGGCCACGCCGATCAGGTCACCGTGTGGACGCGAAGCGGGGGTACGAAGGTCGCCAGTGACCTCTTTACAGGCGAATGGACGCAGGATCTCAGCAAGACCCGTTTGCGACAAGGTTTGGTGCTCAAAATCGAGACGGACGGAAGCGGTGGGATCCGTTTTCTGGGTGACTTCAGCTATACCGCCCGTTTTGACGGAAAGCAATACGATCTAAGGAACTCGCGCAACGATACCGTGACGCTCGAACTCGTCGATCCTCACACTGTCGATGCGAGCTACCGGCGGGACGATCAAGTCACTCAAAAGGACAGGTGGGTGGTTTCGGCGGATGGGCAGCAGATGACACTATCCACCACAGGCACGTTGGAAACGGGCCAGCGGGTAACCGAGGAGCTCGTGTTTAAGAAGCAGTAGCGGATATTGCATCTGTGCAGTCCAGAAGCCGATCGCTCGCTGACGCCGCGTTGACCTCACGAGCCGCGACCGAAATGATCCCCTTGCGATACATGAATTTCAGAATGCCGTTGACCGTATCTTCCAGAGACGGATCTGCTTTGCCCCACACGGAGGCATCGCGGGCCATTTGATAAGAAGAGCTGTCATAGCGCTTGAACTCCATCGCGGAGATGTTGTCGACAGAGCCCACCAAAAAATCCAGCAGCGGAAAAAGAAGATCTTCCTTCCGGCATCTCCGGATCAGCTCGGGAACGAAGTCGGGAAGCCTGAATATTTCGAATTGCCGGCCAGTCGCTTTGGTAATAAGCCCGGTAATATCCATCATGTTCGAATAATCGTCCCGCGTGACATGGTAAGTCTTATTCGCTGTACCGGGAGTGGTAGAGATCGCAACGATGTTGTTCGCCACGATGTCCGCCGGAACAAAGCTGACCTGGTTGAGAGTATCAACGCCAATGCCGTGATTCACCATGAAGGCAACTAAGCGAACGGCGATATCGAAGTTGTTACCTCCACCCGTGACGGAAGGACTCACGAGAGCAGGCCGGAAAATCCGCGCGGAAAGCCCCCGGCTGCGCGCGTCGACAACCACCTGTTCGGCTACCCATTTCGATTGGCTGTAGCCAAAATCGAGCAGCTCCATATTCTCGTTCAGGTCGGTCTCATACAGGACTGATTTAACCGCCCAGCCAAACACGAAGGTAGTCGAGACATAATTGAATTCTTTGCGCCTTCCCTCGAACGCCAGTCTTACGACCTCATTGGTTCCCAGCACGTTCGCGTCACGCATCAGGTCGTAGTTGAACAGGTAGTTCACGGTTGCACCGTTGTGCAACACCGTGTCGATTTCGCTCGCGAGGAAATCCCACTCGTCCTGCGTCAGGCCCAGCTTTGGCTGCCCTAAATCTCCGCAGACGGGGATCACCCGAGCTTCGAACATCTCCATCAGACCCAACCCGCAGGGTCCGATTGAGTCCATCGCGTCCCTCAGTCTTTGCTTACCTTGCTTTTCGCCGGAAGACCTGACGAGAACATAGATCTTCGCCCGGGTCTGTTCCAGCAAGCTTTTCATGAGGAATGGCCCTATGAAGCCGGTCCCGCCCGTGAGCAGCACCTGATTCAGCATCGGTGTCGCCGGGATCGGCAAAGGCACCGGAGGCTCGAAGATGAGCTTTCTATCGTTGATCATCATCTGCTTCTCGGCGGCGCGCTGCTCTTCACGGAAAGCCGCAAGCGAATGACGCAGATGAACGAGTGCCTCTTCGGGAGCGCGCTTCAACTTTTCGGCCAGTCCAAACAGCTCGGCTACGGCGACGCGCTGAATATCACCAATATCTAGCTGCCTCGCCAGCATCTCGGCGCCTTTATCTTTCAGGAGTTCCTTGAGCTCATGCATGAACACAACAAGATCCAGGGAATCCAGGCCGGCTTCGACGAGGTTGTACGATTCCCGACCTGTCAGGTTGTATTTGGCTTTCAATTCGGCGAAAGAGGAATTCATGTCGGAATCGGACGGGGAGTTCCCGGCGTCCTTCTCCCGCGAAAAGTCGGAAAGAACGGTGAACTTGCCTTCCAGCCACATCTGCTTGGTCTTATGGCGCATAATCTTCCCCGAACTCGTTCTCGGGATCGCACGAGGCGCAATGAGGGAAATCACCGCCGCTTCCACGTTGAGATAATTTCGGACCGCGGCGGCAATCTTTCGTGCGTCGGGTAAGGCCCTGGGATTTTTGATTTCGGCGACGATTGCCAACGCAGGTTCGCTGTCTTCCTGAATCTGGAACGCGGCGACGCAGTTGTGCCGGATCAGACCAGATGATTTCTCCACAACGTTCTCAATGTCGTGCGGGTAATAGTTTTGCCCACGGAGAATAATCATGTCCTTGATGCGACCGCAGACGTAGAGTTCGCCGTCGTGGAAGAATCCTATGTCGCCGGTCCGAAGGTAGCCGTCATCATAGGGAGTATCATCCACAAGACGCGCGCGAAACTGCTTCAGAGTCAATTCGGGATTATTCCAGTAACCTCGGCACTTACCACTTCCGGCGACCCAAATTTCGCCGGTGCGCTCTGGCTTAAGAGCAAAGTGCCCTTCGGGATCCACGATCTTAACGTCGAGACCCGGGAGCGGCATTCCACAACTGACAATCTGAGTGGCCCCGTCGATTTCAGAGACCTCCGTAGTCATGCGAGCCATCCCCAGGGCCAGGGCACGCTTGTTGACGGAAACGATGTTGCGACCGCCCAGTGAAACGGCCAGAGTATTCTCGGCCAGTCCGTAGGCGACATAGAAACTCTCGGACTTGAGTTCATAGGACTGAAACGCTTCTAGAAACCGGGTGTAGGTATCCGGCTTTACAGGTTCCGCGGCGCACATCAAAACGCGAAGCGAGCTCAGATCACAAGCCTCCAGACTCTCCTTGGACAGCCTCCCGGCGCGCAGGCAATAGTCGTAGGCGAAGTTGGGCGCAGCCGTCGCGGTGGCGCGGTAGGTCGTCATCGCATCGAACCACAGGATCGGCCGCTGGATGAAGTCCGTGGGAGAGAACCCGTACGTCGTGCCACCTTTCAGTGCTGGATATAGGTAGCACCCGATCAGTCCCATATCGTGATACTGCGGAAGCCAGGAAACGACGACCGGCGCTGGATGGTCGATCACCAGCGAACACGTACTCAGAATGTTTTCGTGCGTCACGATCACGCCCTTGGGCTCCATCGTCGAACCCGAGGTGTACTGGAGAAACAAGATTTTCGAAAGATCGACAGCCGGTCGGTCCGAAATCACATCCACGAAATCTTCCGTGGCGATCCACGGAAGACCGGAAATGTAATCTACGTCAACGCCGCACGCCGAGACCCCGCTTCTGGCGAGATTCGTCTTGAGGGATGCCTGGTAGTCTCTGCTCGTTAAGATCCCAGCCGCCTGGCAATCCTTCGCGATGTATACCATCTTGTACAGTGCGCTCTGGAAGCCGCGCGAACTAGGGGGATAGACCGGCACGGGGATCAATCCGGCGCGCACGCACCCAAAGAATGCGCAGATCATTTCGAGCCCCGGCGGGTAGGCAAGCAGAAGCCGGTCGCCCGCCGCAAAACGACGGGTTTTCCACAAATGCCCGGCGATCGCCTGTGCTCGATGGAGAAACGACGCGTAGGTGTAGCTTTTGATCGGATTGCCGTTTACATCAAGGTACGAATAAAGGAGTTTCTCCGGATGCTCATCTGCCAGCCTATCCAGGTGGCCTAGAATTGACGCCGTCATCAATCAGCGATCCTCCAATGTCGAATAGCACGCAAGTCAATAAACGAAACATTTCTGCCCAGCAAGAGACGTGAACCGTGATTGAGTTTGAACGTGCAGATTTGAAATGTAGGCCAACTGTGAGAATGTAGGCGTAATTTTTTCTCAGCATACGCGTCGCTCGACGCCCTGGGGAATGGATGATTTCCTTTTTGCCGCACAGGGTCGCGAAGGGGACTCGCGGAGCTTCGCTGACCTTCTATGACCCCTTGCAGGAAGCCCGGTTCATTATGGTTCATTGATGGTTATATGTTAGCAAAGCATTTTGGACAATGCCATGTGTCATCGCTCCCAGTGTTCATACGCCGCACCCAGGCATCGTCCGTTCCGAATGTCCTTGATTGTCTTTACGAGCTCGCATTAAAATCGTGCTGCGAGGCTGTCGGCGGCGCGGCGCCAATTTCGCTGAGGGTCAGGACCCCGGATGCGGCGCATGGAACGCGTCTGGCCCAATTAGCATGATCGCGGAGGCGCCGGTGACGTTCGATTCCGAAGCGATAATCACTCAAGAGCCGGAGACTCCGGATCTTGTCCCATCGGAAGCCTCAGCGGCGTCGATTGCCGAACCCGTCGGTGCATCTTCCTTTCCGAAAGTCTTACGTCGCCGCCTGGATAGGTTTTTTGCCGACCAGAATATTACTCCCAAAGCGGACCGCACGATGTGGGTCAAGATAGCTGTGGGTCTGGCAGTCCTCGCGGGGACCTGGATTGCTCTGTATGCCCTGAGGCCCGATTCATGGACGTTTGTTGCCCTCTACCTTTTAGGCGGCCTCGCACAGACATTCCTTTTGCTGAACATCGCCCACGACAGCAATCACAACGCCATCTCGTCCCGGCCGCGCGTCAACAAGACCCTGAACTATGTCTTCGATTTGTGCGGAATCAGCTCGTACATGTGGCGTATCCTCCATCATCGGGGCCATCACTCCTGCATCAATCTCCACGGCGAAGATGATGCGCTTTCGGGACGCGGCATCTTTCGCTTTACCCCCTACGAATCCCGCGCGCCGTGGCACCGGTTCCAGCACATCTATGCGCTGTTCTTTTATGCAATCTTCTCTCTCGACTATGTGTTCTTCAGGGACTTCGAGAGCTTTTTCTTCCCTTCCCACGATTATCTCAAACGCGCCAATCATCCTCTGCGCGAATATGCCATTCTCGTTGCTGGCAAGGCCTTCTACCTCACTTACATGCTTGTCTTGCCGGTGATGGTGTTGGGGAAATCACCTCTCATGGTCGCCGTAGCATTCCTCCTGGTCCATTTGTTCGTCGGTTTAGCCGTAACGCTTGTATTCCAGACGACACACACCATCGACAGCACCTACTTTCCCTCGGACCGTGGTGAGTTTGACAACGGCGTGTATCACATCTTCGCGACAACGGCCGATTATGCCACGGAAAACCCGCTCGTCGGTTGGCTCGCGGGGGGGCTCAACCATCACATCGTTCACCATCTGTGCCCTTTCGTGTGCCATACCCACTATGCTCCGCTGACCAGGATCGTGAAAGAGACCGCCGAAGAGTTTGGGGTTCTCTATCGGCAGCACCCCACCATGGCTCAGGCAATCCGGCATCATCTGATTCTCTTGAAGCAACTGGGGAACGAAAACTGATTCTGAGCATTTTATCTTATGGCCCGCCCCGCTCACACTTCCTACAAGTGATATGAAATCTTTTGCGGTTCGAGTCAATTAATTACCAGGACAGCTGGGTATGACCTCATCCACTCCTATCCCCGTTGTTTCCCGATTTCGCTGCTTCGCGGATTCTCGCGCAATGTTCCGCAATCCCGTCCAGGTTTTGTCCAGGTACAACGAAATCTTCGGCGACACATTCCGGCTCTATTTGGGTGGTCTCAAGGAGGCGATCGTTACGATCGATCCCGCTGTCATTCAGCACGTGTTAAAGACCAATGCGGAGAACTACCAAAAATCCGAAATTCAAGTAAAGCGGATGGGCCACTTTCTGGGGAAAGGTCTTCTCACAACCCACGGAGAAGCCTGGCGCACGCAGCGGCGTCTCATCCAGAAAGGCTTCGATCGAACGCAACTCGATGCGCTGTCCTCAATCATGCAGGACTCCCTTGCCGAGTCGCTGCGGGATTTCGACAGACAGGTCCGTCGCGGCCCCGTCGATATCTACCCCCACCTGATGAAAATTACCTTCGCGATGGTCTCGCGATCGCTATTTGGCGCACGGTTGAAGGACGAAGACATCGATCTTGTCAGCCACACCATCTGTACCGTCCAGGAATTCATTGTTCGGCAAACCCTTCAGCCTTATCTGAATCCCTGGTTCTCCGTCTCGGGCGAGCTGCGCAGGCACGAAGACCTACGAACCCGCGCGGACGCCATTCTCCTCGAATACATCAAGAAGCGCCGCAACGACCCACCCGGCCACGATCTGCTGCAGACTTTGATGGATGCGCGTTACAGCGATGGCGAAGGCATGAGCGATAAGCTCATCCTGAGTGAGAGCATGCAACTTCTGGTCGCCGGCCATGAAACATCGTCGAATGCGCTATCGTGGCTTCTTTATCTCTTGAGCACGCGTCCGGATTGTCTCGAAAGGGTACGGCAGGAATTTGATTCCGTGCTTGGCGAAGCGCCGCTGAGTTACAGCGACGTTCCCAAATTTGAATTTGTGACTCAGGTCATTCAGGAGGCGCTCCGCCTCTACCCGCCGTTTTGGATGATCGACCGCATGGCTGTCGCGGACGACCGCGTAGGCGACGTCGCCATACCCCGCGGATCGATGGTCATTGTGTATGTGTACGGTGCGCACCATGCTCCGCGCTACTGGCAGAATCCGGAGAATTTCGATACGGAGCGTTTCACCAAAGCGAACGAGAAGCTGCGCACGCCCTTCACCTTCCTTCCCTTCGGGGGCGGACCGCGAGGCTGTATCGGTGGGAATTACGCGATGCTGCAGATCCTCATGATTTTGAGCGATCTGCTCAGAAAATACGATTTTCAGTTGGCTCCGGGCCAAATGATCGAAGCTCGTCCGATGGTCATTCTGCGGCCGAAGCACGGAATCCGCATGACGTTCACTAATACCATCGCGCCGGCCCCGTGCATTGCATAAAACGCGATCCGGAACTCCAAGGGTTTCAGGGCCTTCGCGGTCAACCACATCTCATACCAGGTTAACGAGTTTGCGCGGACCGCGCATGGCCTGCCGACCGAGGCCGAATTGTCCAATTTCCTCTACCGGGATGCACTGGGCGGTGCTTTGAACCATGTTGGGATTCGGCCAGTTCTCGGACGAACAGGGTGTGGGTTTCTCCCCTTCGCGAACAGATCCGGCGGCGTTGTCTCTAACGGCAAATCTGATTTTGGTTTTGCTATCACCTACCGTGGCCGGGTTACGCCGTCAGGACCGGGCCCGTAGCGGGCGACAATCAAAGCCGGAAAAGGAGCTTGATCTCGCACTGCTCGCCCTTGGCGGTGCGTTCAATGCGGTCGGCGTGCAGGCCGGAGAGATAGCCAGTGAGACCACTGACAAAGCTCTGCTCCTCCACCATATCTTTTTTCGGACTCGCGTCTGGCAGCGACAGCAGATTGCCGGTGTAACGCAGCGTGACCAAAACATCGAAGGTATCACTGCCCATTTGTATTTCCACTGGCCCATTGGCGCTAGCAGTGACGTCTTCGATGGCCGTATGGACGACTGAACACACACGCGCACTGCCCTCGGCAGGAATCTTCCACTCTTTGGCCAGCTTCTCGAAGAAATCGTTGAAGGCCCCGGCGGTGGCGGACGTTGCATCCCCACCCAGTCGCAACAGGCTGTAATGCCAAGTGCCGAGCAGGAAGATGGCGTTGAGGGGCACGGCAACGATTACCGCCACGGAAATGATCGATCCCGTGAATTGATGCGTCCAGCTGGGAAGCGACTGATAGAACACCGGGTAAACAGGCACGGTCAACGCCGCCAGGATGGAAAATCCTGTAATGATCGTGGCTCGAAGCGTGATAGGACGGCTGGCGATAATCTGAATACCCGCGACCAGCATTAGCGCGCCGTTGAAGAAGAGCGCCGCTGCCATCACTGGACGGGGCATGTTCACAATGAGGCCGGCAAATTTCGGCAAGCAGGATAGAGGAATTGGCCACAAGACGATGGACCAGGCGATGACCCGACTCGTGGCGCCGGTGGTTTTTTCAATGCCTACGAGGCTGGGGCTCGCGCTCATACCCGGGACACCCAGTCGGGCGAATTCGAACCGTCAATTAAGCCTTGAGGGTTCTACTTCGACGGTGATGGGGCTAGTAATGATCTTGCGTCGATAATATGTGCGAGCATGGCGCGACGCGCTTCGGATGTATCTTTCTGCTGGATTGCTGCGTAGATCTTCTTGTGAGAAGCCAAAGGTCGGTCCACACTCACCCGGGTCGCAAGTTGCGCCATGCTGGTTAGCACATTGAGATGGATCACTTTGAAGAGCAAATGACAGATTCGATTACCGCTAGCGCTAAAAATACACTCGTGGAACGCCAGGTCCGCTTCGAGCCTCTCCTTGTTTGTTTGACTCCGTTCCAACGTGACGATAGCCCGTCGAAGAGCGGCTAAATCCTCGACAGTCGCCCTCTCTGCTGCCCTGGCGGCCAACTCTGGCTCGACGATCATTCGTGTTTCAAATAGTTCGTGGTGCGATAGATCATCCACCAGGATTAAGAATTCTAACGGTTGTCTCAATATCGACTCTGCGCTGGTACTCAGATAAGTACCATCCCCAACTCGTTGAGTTATGACGCCCATAATTTCCAGAACCTTCAGCGCTTGTCGCAGTGAGCCCCTATTTACACCGAATTGTTTTGCAAGTTCGCGCTCAGGCGGAAACTTTGCTCCAGGCGCGACTACGCCACGCGAGATCAGTGATTTGATCTTGTCAATTAATTGCGCCGTGAGGGTGGTGTCCTCCGGCTTTTTGCTTGCAGCGCGCCGTCTGGGCTTTTTCATAACGACCGTGTTGATTATAGGCGTTCACGATGACATTTTCATAGCCAAATTCGAAATGGAGGGGAGTGCGCGTCGTCCCCGTGATGCGATCTTACCAGGAAAGGTCGAACCGTTGGTCAGAGCTAGTTATCTTCAGCCGTCCGAATCGTCGAGCTCGACTATGGCCTTGACTAGTGCCGGCTTACCGGGAAGATCCTTTAGTTGAATCGGCACCTCATTCAGGGCCATGCGATGTGTGATCCACGAAGTCGTGTCGATTTGTCCTTCCTCCAGTAGCCGAATGATTCGGGGAAACTGATTGCAGCTGTTGCGACTCGCGTAGATGGTAACCTCGCGGCGGTGCAAGATTCCGTCATCGATGACGACCGGCTCTTTTGTGAGGCCCACGAAAACCAAACGCCCGGTTGCCGCCACATTTTCTAGACTCCGGCGCATCGACTCTGCGCTTCCGGTGACATCGAATACCACGCTCGCGACCCGGCCGTCCGTCTTCGTCATGACCTCCGCACCTAGTGATTCCGCAAACCTCCGACGCGACGGGTCCAGTTCGACGACTCGGACGGCAGCGCCGGCAAGCTGCGCGAACCTGATGACTCCAAGACCAATTGGGCCAGCTCCTATGACCAGGGCACTCTCGCCTTCCTTCAACCCGCTCCTGCGAACGGCGTGGGCACCGATCCCTAAAGTTTCGACGAGTGCTAACTGATCGAGGGATAAAGTCTTGGAGGTATGTAGCAGGTCAACCCGCACTGATAAAAAGCCTTGCATGCCTCCGTCAACATGAACTCCGTATAGCCGGAGGTTTTCACAACAGTTAGTGCGTCCTGAAAGGCAAGCATTGCAAGCGCGGCAGCAGATATAGGGGTCAATCGCGCAGCGGTCTCCGACAACAATGCCAGCGTCGTTGTAGGGAATTTCAACAACCTCTCCTGAGAGTTCGTGGCCCAGAACACGAGGATAGGTATAGATGGGCTGACGACCCGCGAAGGCGTTGAAATCGCTGCCGCAGACGCCCACTCTTCGGATGCGCATCAACGCCTCGCCAGGAGCAGCAGAAGACGGCGGCACCTGCCGTTCAATCAGCTCGCCTGGCGCATTCAGAACAATTTGCCTCATACGTATTCCTTAGCCTGCGCAACCGTGCGAAGATGCATGAGATTTGGTTCAACCAAATAACTAATTGTGAAGTATAAGTACGCGAGACCCTAGCCGTCAAGAAATTCCACAGGGAAAACGCGTAGTGAACTCGGAACCTTTGATTCCGGCAAATACCTCGGTGCGCCCCTAGCAATTCCCCAGCCGGAAGAATTGAGCTGGGAAATTGGGCCTTTTGCATGGAATGACGAGCCGTTCCTGGGTTTTCAGAAGCCGACTCGACCAAGGAGGAACGGAAAATCCATAACGGATGGGGCGCGGCGCGAAACTACTCGATAGATCCCGGTTCACACCGATTTTGGCCGTCTTTCTCTTGACTTGGCAAGCGAGTAGTGTAGCATTTGGTCGGTCCATTAGACTCCCATGAAGCGGCGCGATTTCTTGAAGTTTAGTGCTAGTTCGGTTGTGGCCATCGTTCATAGCCGCGGCAAAGTTATTGAGAATGTGTCTACGCCGGAGTCGAGCGAAGCGATTACGTTCTATGTTTCTTCCTCCGGAAATGAAGACAGCCCAGGTACGTTAAGTCTGCCGTTCGCATCCCTCGGCCGTGCACTGCAGGCGGTCCGTCAATTGCCGAGCCGTTCTGTTCCGGTCAAGGTGTTGGTGCGGGAAGGCACCTATTATTTGAAAGGACCTTTGATTTTCGGTACGGAGGATTCCGGAAGGAAAAACGCTCCCGTTGTTTTTGGCGCTTATCCCGGTGAGCACGTCACAATCAGCGGCGGCAGGAGGCTCGCGTGCAACTGGAGCCCCTATCAAAACGGCGTCATGATGACGCCGGTGCCGCAGGGATTGAATTTCACGCAGCTCTTCATCAACGGCAAACGAAAGATCCGCGCCCGTTATCCAAATTATAATCCATCCGATCCCGGCAAATCCGGCTATCTCCTTGCCGCAGGTTCTATTGCGCCAGGCACAGCAAATCCCTATGCGGGCCCCAACGAAGATATGACATTCTCTACCGAGGCGCCGAGAGGAATTCGATTCGACGCATCCACATTCACAAAGAAAAAGTGGGCAAATCTACAGGACGCCGAGATCCACATCTATCAGGCGGCGTATTGGGGAAACCTGCAATGGAGGATCAAGGGTATCGATTTCGCAACGCAATCCATTTGGTTTGGTGATGGCGGTCAACAGATCGGCGCCAAGTGGAGCAAGAATCCCGCTATCTTAAACGAGCACTCTCGCTTCTTCATCGAAAACGTGTTCGAAGAGTTGGACGCGCCCGGCGAATGGTTTTTAAATAAAGAGAGTAGCGTCCTCTACTACTGTCCCGAACCAGGCACTGATCTCGAAAACGCACTCGTAGAAGTGCCTATTCTCGAACGAGCCATCCAATTTACCGGGTCGCAGGATGATCCGGTGAAATATGTGTCCGTGCAAGGTTTTCGCTTCGCCCACACCGTCAGCACCTACCTCAGCTCCTACGAGGTCCCTTCGCTCAGTGATTGGGCGATCCATCGCGGCGGCGCGATCTTCGCTGAAGGAACGCGCAATTGCTCCGTGCAAGACTGCTGGTTCGACGCCATTGGCGGAAACGGAATCTTTGTCAATGACTACAATCGCGAGTTCTCCGTGGCCGGCTGTAAATTTACAGAAACAGGCGACAGCGCCATATGTTTTGTCGGCGATCTGGAGAAAACGACCGGCACGCAACGCGCTTTCCCTTATGAATGCCAGGCAAGCGACAACCTCATTCATGATTGCGGTGTCTTCGGAAAGCAGACTGCCGGTGTCTACATTTCACGCGCCAAACGAATAACCGCCAGTCACAATTTGATCTACAACATGCCTCGCGCGGCAATCTGCCTCGGCGACGGCACCTGGGGCGGCCATGTCATTGAGTACAACCACACCCACGATACGGTTCGCGAGACCAGTGACCATGGCCCCTTTAACGCCTGGGGCCGAGATCGCGGATGGTCTCTGGCCCAGTCGCACGCTCCTTATACTTCCGATCGCAGCTTGGATGTGTGGGAGGCCAGAGTCGACGCGATGGAGCCTGTGATTGTTCGTAACAATTTTTTTGACGAAAAGTCGGGGTGGGGACTGGATCTCGATGACGGAGCTTCGAACTACGAGATTTACGACAACGTTTCTGTCGGTGGTATCAGCATGAAGCTGCGTGAGGGCGCTTATCGTAAGATCTACAACAACATTTGGTACCTCTCGAAAGCCGCTCCCTGCTTCCATGTTGGAAACAACTACAACCACGACGAATACTTCAACAACATCACGGTGATGGATCCGGGCACCACGCAGTGGCCGGATGGTTGGCCATGGTGGCCGCAAATGTTTTATTCCGTCATTGCGCCTCCAGCGGTTGGGCCCTGGTTCGACAAGATCGACAAGAATTGTTTCTTTTGTGCCGGTGGAGAATTCCAGGCGGTAGTCGACCAGTTGCGAACGGAAGCGGGGAAGCGGAACCCAGCACGTTACAACTTGAAGGAATGGCAAAATCTGGGGTTCGACCAAAACTCTGTCTTCGCTGATCCTCAATTCGTTGACGCATCGAACCACGATTTCCGAGTACGCCCGGAGTCGCCAGCCCTGAGGCTGGGATTTAAGAATTTCGAAATGGGTACATGGGGACTATCAGAGAGATTTCCCGAGCGATGGCGTGAAGCAAGGGAAAGGGATAAGGCGAAATGAGGCAAACATGAAGAGACTTGCATTTGTAATATCAATCGCAGTTGCCGCTCTGGTGGCCGTAATGGTACACGCCAAAACAGAAAGCTCACGCGTGCAGCGCGTCGGCATGGTAATCGGGATCAAGCCGGACAAGTTAAGCGCCTATGAAGCATTACATGATGCGTCGAATCCCGGCGTACGTGACTTACTCGAGAAATATCACATGCACAACTTTTCGATCTTTGTGCATCAACTGGAAGATGGAAAGTTCTACCTCTTCGGCTATTACGAGTACACCGGAGCGGACTACAAAACAGACATGGAAAAACTCTCTGCTGAGCCTCGCAATCAGAAGTGGCTTTCTGCAACCGACCCGATGCAAATTCCGCTGAAAGGCGAGAAGTCTTGGACGATGATGCAGGAGGTCTACCACAATCCGTGATCGCAAGACAGACAAGAGGCAATCTAGAATGGCTTCTTGCGCGTTATCTTAAAGACGTATGCGTGGTCGCACGGCTTGTTCTTTGGCGTTTGTACGACCAGCACATCTGTTCCGAATTTCCAGGAAAGGTCCGCGCCATCGCCCAGCATAGTGATGGAAGCGATTTCGGAGGGATAAAGCCCTGCCCACGTACTGCCTTTCGGCGCCAGACTCTTGATCGTTGCAGTTTCTCCAGGCCACGATAACACCGTGGCGTAAAGCAGATTGTCCTTTGCTGTGAATCGAATATCCTGGGGTGTGTAAACGATCCCGTTTTGCTCGTTGAACGGCCCTTTCTTTTCCAATTGGGTTGGCCCTTCTCCAGCAATGAGCCAGGGCGTAGTGTCGTAGATTGCTTCCCCATTGATTGAAAGCCACTTTCCCATAGCCAACAGACGCTCCTTGGCTTCTTCTGGAATCGTGCCATCTGGTTTCGGACCCACATTTAGCAGGAGAAATCCGTTCTTGCTCACCCGGTCGACCAGGCCGGTCACCAATTCATCTGCGGTCTTAAACCCAGCACTCTTGACGTAGCCCCACCCACTCCCACTATCAACTGTCGTGTCGGTAATCCACTCGTTGTATGTCAGCTCCAGCTCTTGACCTAGCTCGAGATCGTCGATTCCGACACCAGGAGGAAGATCGTGGTTCTTGTAAGTCACCGTTACTTCTCGTTCCTCTCGCGCAGCTTTGTTGAAGTAGTAGGCCAGCATGTCCTTCTTGTACCATTCCTGGATCAGCCGCAGTCCAAAATCAAACCACATCACGTCGGGACCATACTTCTCAATCACTTCAACAATCTTGCCCTTCCATACATCCAGGAACTGCTGATCCGGCAATGCGTTCTCAGCATGACGTCTTCCATAGAGGCCTTCATACGCAGGATCGGAGACATCATATTTCCCAGCCCAAGTCGGGAAATAGAACCAATTCTCCGCGTGGTGGAAAGCCGTCAGAAACTTCATGTCATGCTTTTTAATGGATTTCGATAACTCCCCGACTACGTCGCGCTTCGGTCCCATCTTTGCAGCGTTCCAGTTGGAATACTTGGTGTCCCACATGGAAAAGCCATCGTGATGTTCCGCAACCGGCCCGGCAAACCGGGCGCCGGCCTGCTGAAAGAGTTGGGCCCAGGCGTCCGGATCGAAATTCTCCCCCTTGAACATGGGAATGAAATCTTTGTAACCAAACTTCTCAAGGGGCCCGTACGTGGCTTCGTGATGCTTTCTGTCATCCGAGTCGGGCTTCGTATAGATGTTGTGGGCATACCACGTTCCGTTCTTGCCGTATGCTGGAACGGAATAGACGCCCCAGTGAGTGTAAATGCCAAATTTCCCCTCCCGGAGCCATTTGGGGGTAGGTATCTGCCGAAGCGAATTCCAGCTCGGCTCGTAACGCCGAGTTTCGCTTCCGAGCGCATTGGCAGAATGGACGTCAGGTGTTTCTGCGAGGCCAGCCAGAGGCATTGCGGGAACCGTTGCGCCCGCAGAGAATGCGACGACCAACTTGAATAAGTCACGCCTAGGAAGAAACATCGCCGCACCATCCCTTTACTGGAATCGTTCCGGCAGCAAAGTCCCTGGCAATCAATTTCGGCAACACTTCATCGCTCCCAGAAGTGCCAGAAAACACGAATTTTATTGGTTGAGCCAATAAAACAGGGCTGAAGATACCAAGAGGAAAAGAGCGCTGTCAAGCAGTCTTTTGCCCAGCATCAGAACAAAAAGTGCGGCAACGCGATTCGCTTCACATTTACGAACAGCGGGAGATGAGCACGTCAGCCCCCGATAGAACCATCGTGCGGAACGGAAAGTACGTTCAGGCCGGCGCCTCTCAGGGTCAGCGAATGTCAATTGAGTGGCTGCGGTATCGGTATTGGATGAACCATGAAGCGCAGCATTCTGGGCTTGTTTTCACTCGCCTATACTGGAACTATCATGTCCCTAAACATCAAATAGGCCCACTCTTGGGCCATAAGCTGCAAGATTACGCCGTTGTGCTTGTATTTAAGAAACAAATTCCTTGACACTGAAAATATGCAGGTGTTAGCGTGTCGTAACATTGGTTGAATCAATTCACGATCGTAACCTGCTGGCGTGATTTGTTTCGATAAGAGGGGGGTGGGTTTTATGAAGTTCCCTGCTCGCGCTTCCGTGAGGTTGGCAATCCTTGTCGTCATGACGCTTTGCATCGTGCCCGCTGCTCGTGCTGGTCAAGGTGCGACGGCCGCCGCCGCTTTGAATGGAACAGTGCGAGACTCCTCCGGCGCGGTGATCCCGGACGCGACGGTCACACTTGTAAATACCAAGACACAATTCAAGAAAGTGACCGTGAGCAACTCTACAGGGAACTACACTTTTGTGGATGTAAGTCCGGGCAGCTATACCGTGACGGTCACAAAAGAAGGGTTTTCCACTGCGAAGACCGTCGAGATGGTACTTTCTGTGAATCAGACCGCCACCATCAACGTCGATTTAAAGGTCGGCGCTACAACGAACAGCATAGTGGTTACATCGGGCGGCGTACAGCTTGAAACATCCACTGCCGAGCTGGGCGAGGTAATCGGGACAACGGAAGTCAATGCATTGCCCCTAAATGGGCGGAATTTCACCGAGCTTCTGTTGCTTGGGCCCGGTATCAGTCCGGCGAACTCTTCCGGAAATGCTGGTGGGGGCGGTATCGGCAACCCCCTCGGAACGGTGGTGTTTCCAGCCGTTAACGGCCAGAACAACCGGAGCAACATGTTTCTTTTGGATGGAATTAACAACTACGGCTCAATCCGCGATACCTACGCGGTACAACCGACCCTTGATGACATTGCAGAGTTCAAGGTCCAATCGCACAACGACGAAGCGCAGTTCGGACAGGTGTTGGGTGGCATCGTAAATGTTGTCACAAAATCAGGAACCAACCAGTTTCACGGCGCAGCGTGGGATTTTTTCCGAAATGATGCAATGGACGCGGCCAACTTTTTCAACCCGGTCAAAACTCCGCTGAACCAAAACCAGTTTGGAGGGGCTGTCGGCGGTCCAGTTATCCTGCCGCACTATAGCGGTCACGATAAATCCTTCTTCTATGTTTCCTACGAAGGGTTCCGCGAGTCCAGCGCGTCCAATAGTCTTTTCCTTACCCCAACTGCAGCACAACTGGATGGTGATTTCAGTAATCTCCAAGGTACCCAGCTTTTCAATCCCTACAGCTCGGTACCTGATCCGACGACGGCTACGGGATATAGCCGTCAACCCTTCCTGTGCGATTCGTCCGGGAACCCGCTTGCAGCAAATCCGAATGGCACACAAACGCCGGCGGCGGGATCGACGGCATGCAACAAGATCCCGACGAGCTTGCTGAATTCGACGATGGTGTACTACGCAAAAACTCTATTCCCAGCCCCGATCAACACCGGCAACCCCAATTTTAATGGTCGCGATACCACTCCCTTGAATATCCGGCAGGACCAAGTGTCTGTTCGTTTCGATCAGGAGATCGGTACGCAGGATCGCATTTTTGTTCGCTACACGGGCGCTTGGCAACCCGACACGTCTTCGGGCGGTTTCCCGGGCCTCCTGGCGACTACCCAGAGTAATAATTACAACGTGGCGGTGAACTGGTCACATACCTTTGGCACGAGTTCCGTTCTCCAACTTACGTTTGGTCGCGTTTCAGCACAGTACAACACCTCGGCGGATTTCCAGAACGCGCCGGCCGATTTTTTGCAGAAGTCCGGCTTTGCACCGGCCTTCTACGGCCACTCCAGCTTCGGAGGGCAACTCATCCCCTCCGTATTTGTCACCGGCTACCTCGGCGGCAACAACTATGTCGGCAAACTACATTATTCGAATATCTGGGAATACCGCGGGGACTATTCGAAAACAGTGGGACGGCACACCGTCCGTGTCGGCGCGAGTGCCGCCTCGGATGGCTGGGAACAACCATTTTACGGATCGCAGGACAATTTTGATGCACCGCAAACGGCGGATGGCAATCTCAACGGTGGGGATGCCTTGGCCTCCATGATGCTCGGTGTACCGAGCTACGCAGAAGTGGACAACGTGTATTCCTTACTTCACGGAGGCAAGATCCTGGGTATGTATTTTCAGGATCAGTGGAGAGTGACCGATAAGCTGACCATCAACTGGGGCCTGCGTTACGACATCACCATTAATCCGCGCCAAGGCAAAGCGTCCAACGGAAGCGACATCACGGGCAATTTTGATTTCAACAACGGAACCTACATCCTGCAGAATCCTGCTCCCGCATGCTCACCTACGCAGGGAGCGCCTTGCATTCCAGGAGGAGCGCTGCCGGATCACGTAGTGATCGCGAAGAACGGAAAAATCAACAACGATGATTACACCAACATCCAACCCAGGGTCGGTCTGGCCTATCGACTGACGGAGAAAACCGTAATCCGCGGGGGATATGGAAGGTTCTACGACAATTGGGCGGCCGTGACCCAAAACCAATCCAATTACACTCAGGCATGGCCCAATGTGGCCTTCGTAGCGGCCCCCAATAACTTGAATCTTGGATTGCCGACTGGATTCGCTCAAGACCCACTTAATTTGGGGGCTGGACCCATCGAACCGGCCTCGTCTCCCTTTTCGCCTTTGAATGTGAATTTTTATACGAATCCCAATCTCAAGACGGGATATTCAGACCAATGGAACTTTGGTTTTCAGCAAGAATTAGTTCCTGGCGCAATCGCCACCGTCAACTACGTTGGCTCGCACAACGCGCATATTGCCTCTGTGGTTACAGCGAACGCGTCGCCGACTCCAGGACCAGGTGATCCGCAGCAGAGTGCGCCTTACCCCTATATCCTGCCAATGCCCTACACGGAAAGCGTCGGATCGAGCGACTACAATGCCCTGCAAGTATCCTCACAAATCAGGCTGCATTCCGGAATTCTGTCGACTCTTGCCTATACTTATTCGAAGGCGCTTGCGATCGGTTGTGATGGCGCGTTCGGTGGGTGTGGTATACAAAACCCCTACGATCTCCGGGAAAGCCGGGGCGTGGCCAGTCACGACCTGACCCACATCTTTTCTGGCAGTTTTGTATTCCCGCTTCCGTTTGGTAGCGGAAGGCGATTTAGCACGCATAGCAGCGTTGTGAATCACATTATCGGGAACTGGCAACTAAACGGCATCGTTTCCTTGACCAGTGGGTTGCCCTACGACGTGCAAACGGACAACACAATTCCGAACACCAACAATCTGTATGGGGTTGAACGTGCCGATCTGGTAGGAAATCCATATTCGCATGGCGATAAAACGCAGCCCTTAAATGTATCCGCTTTCGTCAATCCCGCGCCTTTCACTTTCGGAAATTTAGGCCGAAATAGCCTGCGTTCCGATTGGGGGAGAAATCTGGATCTTTCACTCTTCCGGTCGATCTCCTTCTCGGAGTCTAAGAGGTTTGAATTCCGGTTAGAAGCTTTCAACGCCACGAATACGCCGGTAATGGGTATTCCTGACAACTACCTCCTGGATCCCAACTTCGGGGTGGTGTCCAGCACGGCGAACACGGAGCGCCAGCTACAACTTGGTTTCAAGTTTTATTTCTGATCTATTTTGATCGTTCGGGCGGGATGCCGTAGGCTTCTAAGGCGTTGGTTGACCAGATTGCCTGTTGTTCATCCCCGGATAGCTCGGCAATGTATTGAGCTTCCAAATTTATTACGGACGGATACTCCGCGGCCAAAGTGCAGACTGGCCAGTCCGAACCGATCATTAATCGCTTTGAGCCGAACGCGTCGAGCACTACATCTAGGTAGGGGCGAAAGTCTTCCGGTTTCCATGAATCCCAAGCGGCTTCCGTGACCAACCCGGAGATCTTACAGGAAACATTCGCAAACCGCGCAAGCCGCCGCAGATCGGCTGCCCAAGGCTCTATGTCTCTGGTTCGAATCCTAGGTTTTGCAATGTGGTCCAGAACAAATGATTGGTCGGGCAACCGCTTTGCCACCTCACAAGCAACGGGGAGATGCCGTGGAAAAAGCAGCAGATCGTACGTCAGACCATATCGCTTAAGCTGGCTTAATCCGAGGAGGAAGCTTTTCCGGAGCATGAACTCGTCGTCCAGTTCGTCGTGGACAACGTGTCTGACTCCGCGAAATTTCGGGTGCCGCGCGAACTGTTCAAGCTGCTCAATTACTCCTTCACCACAAAGATCTACCCAGCCTACGACGGCGCGAATAAACGGATAGTCCTCCGCAAGTTGCAAAAGCCAAATGCTCTCCTCGAGAGATTGCCGAGCCTGAACTGCGATCGTGCCACCGACGCCGGCAGCGTTCATGAGAGGCATCAAATCGGGTGGCAGGTAATCCTTCCTGAGCTTATCCATGCCGGAAGTCATCCACACATAGTCCCGTTGGTTGTACTTCCAGAAATGCTGGTGGGTGTCGATTCTGGTCACAGTCATGAACGCAACCTTGCTGGCGCCTTATGGCTCAAAGCGTTGTATCAAGTCCGAACGAACCGGTGATTCGCCTCCGTCGGCAGGATCGAACCCGGAAGGTCACCGGAAAATGTAATACAGAATCGCGACGGTCCCAGCGAGAATCGTTGCGATGAGTCGAGGGTCTCTGGCACCCATGAATCGAGCCTGGGTAATAGCGGCGAGCGGATGATCCCAGGTGAGACCTTCCACGGACTCGCGGGCAGGGGCTGGAGTCAAGAGGCTTACGGCAAAATAGACGACGCTGCAAATGCAGAACAACCACCAGGCCTGCATCATGAAGGGGATACCCCAACGATGAGTGATGATCTTCTCAGTGCCAAATGCCGGAAGGTCCAACACGAAAGAAGTCACCCCTAAGCCGAAGCCCGTGCCCAAGGTGGCAATCGAAGCTTCTTTTGTTCCGCGTCGCCACAATACACCCCATAGAAATACAACTGTGATCGGCGGCGCGATGTCCGCAGCGATCGCATTGATGGCTTCGAAGATACTGGAGTAGCGACCGCCCTGCGTGGACCAAGCCATAGCCAGCAACATGACCACAACAGAGCTGACGCGACCAATCGTTACCTGGGCACTATCGGACGTTTGAGGCCGAAGCCTCTTCACAATATCGACGGCAACCAGAGTGCCGCAACTATTCAGAGCTGCAGCGATAGCGCTCATAAGAGCGGCAAGGACGGCCGCAGATATAATCCCGCGTAAGCCCGTCGGAATGAGTTGTTCGATCAGCACGGGCAGCACCTGATTGTTGGAATTTCCGATCAAATTGTGAAACAAGACGTACGCGATGACCCCTGGCAGAACGAGGAGAAATACGGGAAGGATTTTGAGGAAACCCGCGAAGAGCGGACCTAGTTGCGCATCTTGCTCGCTGCGTGCTCCGAGCACTCTCTGAACAATCGTCTGGTCTGTGCACCAATACCAAATACCTAGGACCGGATAACCAAGAAGCACGGCATACCAATTCAAGCCTGCTGAGTCGTGAGTATGCAGCATGGACAATTGGCCGGGTTTTGTTGCAGCGACGAATTCACGTATCGAATGGATCCCGTGACTGGGCAAGGCCGCGATTGCGAAAGCCAAGATCATCACTGCACCAAGAATGAGAATCACCGTGTTGATAGTCTCTGTAATGACGACGGCTCGAAGTCCGCCAAGTACCGTATATATCCCCACGACCGTAGAGATGATGACGATCGAGGTCACAACGTTAATTCCAAAAAACCGTTCAAATACCGCCGCACCGGCATACAGGCTCATGCCGATATGGATGAATAGCGCAGCGACGATGGCCATGAAAGCAAGGAACGATCGAGAAGCCGGACTGTAACGTCGTTCGAGAAATTCAGGCAGGGTAGAAATGCGTTTGCGAAAATAAAATGGCGCAAATATCAGCGAAAGCAGGATGAGGGTAAACGACGCCATCCATTCGAAGTTGCCCCACACGAGACCTTCGTTGTAGCCCGAGGCGGTAAGTCCAACCAGATGAATTGTCGAAATATTCGACGCGAATAGCGCCGCGCCAACTATCCCCCATGGCAAAGATCGTCCGGCAAGGAAAAAGACGTCGCCGGTAATCTTGATTTTGCGTATCGCCAGGAGGCCAGCGGTCAGGATGCCGCACATATAAAGAAGGATGAGCGTGAGGTCGAAGGCCGGAATCCGGACAATGGGTTGAGCGGCATAAGTCATCGGCGACACCAATGGGTGAGGGTTGCATCCGGATGGTTGGACCAGATGAAACCCCTCTCCTTCCCTGGCGCCATGGTTCCGGACTTGCGGGAGAGGTTGAGCCAATCAGCCGCCTTGCATTATGAGTGAGGAAACTCTAATGTCAAGAATTTTCGATGAAATTGGAACTTCGGGCTGCCTTACGCCTGGCTGCTCTGGAGCCAACAGACGGCGCGGAGGCAAGCCAGGGCCACTAGAAAATCAAACTATACCGTCGGCGGCTTGGCGCCTTGATCGTTGTTGACGGATCCAGGCTAAGAGCTTATGCTGTCCCGCGAATATGGTTGAACCAATGTGGAGACACCTTTTCATCCGTTTTGGACCGGAGCTAAAATGAGTCTTGCGCGAAGGGCGGTTGATTCACTGCACTTTGGTCATTGGTTTCATCCGATTTGCCTGGCGTCGTTGATTTTATGAAATACAACCTCTTGGGAAAAGCCGGGATAAAAGTATCGCGGCTGAGCTTTGGTGCTTCGTCCTTGGGGAGTGTTTTTCGTCCTGTCGCTGAAAACGAGGCCATTCAGGCTGTGCACGTAGCACTCGAATGTGGAATTAACTACTTTGATGTCGCTCCCGCTTACGGCGGCACCCTCTCTGAGACCATCTTGGGAAAGGCGTTACGAGGGGTCCCGCGGGATCGCTATTACCTATCGACAAAAGTAGGGAAGTACACGCTGCCCGGCAACTACGGCGAGGACACGCTGGATTACTCGCGAACGAGAATCCGAGCGTCGATCGAAGAAAGTTCCAAACGTCTGGGGACCGACTATTTTGATCTGATTCACATTCACGATATCGAATACCAGGGGCGAAAGCATACCGAGTGGGCCCTCGGCGAAGGTTTTGAATCCGTGATGGAGTTGAAGAAAGAGGGAAGAATCGGCGGCGTAAGCTTCGGCATTTATCCGATGGACCTCTGGATGCGTATCTTTTCCTCTCTGGACGTGGATGCCAGCCTCGTCCATAACCATTATTGTCTCAACGACACGCGCATCCTGGAGCTCCTGCCCATTATACAGTCGAGGCGAATCGGCATCATTAATGGTTCGCCCTTCGCGAGTGGGTTATTGACGAACCGCGGCCCTGCGGACTGGCATCCCGCTGCGCCGGAGGACCGGGCTAGCTTTAGGGCCGCCGCCGAATTCTGTCGTACGCAAGGAGTTTCTATTTCACAACTGGCATTACAGTTTGCCAGTCAAAATCCTGACATTCCAACCACTCTGTTCAGTTCGGCCGATCCTGAATCGGTTCGACGGAATGTACAATGGCATGAGCAACCATACGACAGCGTCTTGGTGGCGCAAGTTCAGAGAATTCTCGAGTCTGTAAACAACAAACAGTGGATCTACGGCTAGCGCCTGTTCTTCCCCGGGGGGAGCAATCTTGCGAAAAGTTGTGAAATCCCTATCGTTTTGCGTAGTTTTGGCTCTAGTCGTCGGGTACGCACCGGGAAGGTACGCAGGGTCCGGTCCCACGAGTCCTACTGCGGCGGAGAATCCCGAGGAGATCGATCGGCTCTGGAGGCAGGCAATTAGTAAATATGATTCTGAACGCGCCAGGATCCTGAAACAGGTGGACACGGTTATTCAGCAGGGCCCGTTTCGTCCGGACTGGCAATCGCTTCGGCGATACGAAGTTCCTGACTGGTACAGGGACGCAAAGTTCGGGATTTTCATTCATTGGGGCGTCTATTCCGTTCCTGCATTCGGCGACGAATGGTATCCGCGTAACATGTATCGGCCGGGTTCCGAAGAGTACAAACACCAAATTGCCACGTACGGCCCCCTCGAAGAGTTCGGATACAAGGACTTCATCCCCATGTTCAAGGCGGAACATTTCGATCCTCAAGCGTGGGCGCGCCTGTTCAAAGAATCAGGAGCGAAATATGTTGTTCCCGTTTTTGAGCACCACGATGGATTCGCCATGTATGCCAGCGGGTTGTCGGATTGGACCGCCGCAAAGATGGGCCCGCAACGGGATCTGGTCGGAGATCTTGCCAAAGCGGTGCGCGCAGAAGGTCTGCATTTGGGTGCATCTTCGCACCGCATTGAGCACAATTTCTTCTTCGACGGCGGCCGCGTCATTCGCTCCGACGTCAATGATCCCAACTACGCGGCGTTCTACGGTCCCGCGCATGTTTGGCTGCAGGCCAAACACGACACCCCCCTGGTAAACGATTTCACGTTTGTTTCTTCGGCCTGGACCGAAGACTGGCTGGCCCGCTCGGCTGAGATCGTGGAAAAGTACCATCCGGAAATCATGTGGTTCGATTGGTGGGTCGGACAGCCATTGAATCGTGACGCGCTCACTCGTTTTGCAGCCTTTTACTACAACAACTCCCTGCGATACTCCGGGATACCAGGGGTGATCAATTACAAGTACTTCGCGATGGAGGAGCACTCAGCCGTCCTCGACCTTGAACGAGGCCAGCTTACGAGCATCCGCTCCCTTCCTTGGCAAACGGATACTTCGGTCAGCAATAAATCCTGGGGATGGATCGAGAACGATACTTTTAAGTCTCCCCAGTTTGTAATTCATCAGCTCGTTGACATTGTCAGCAAGAACGGGAATCTGCTTCTTAATATCGGGCCGCGTTCCGATGGCACAATCCCCGAAGGGGTGCAACAGGTTCTCCGGGAGGTTGGGCGGTGGCTGAACGTGAATGGAGAGGCTATCTACGGAACTCGCCCCTGGAAGATTTACGGCGAAGGCCCTACCACCGTTGTGGAAGGCGCATTTCACGACACCGACACCAAGCCCTACACCGCAAAAGATTTCCGCTTCACGGAGAAGGACCGCACGCTGTATGCGATCGAACTCGGGTGGCCCGTAAACCATGAAGCCATCATTCACACGCTGACGCCCGCGGCATTAAAAGCTGGAGAAAAGATCAGCTTGATTCAATTGTTAGGCGGGAAAGACGCTCTACCGTTCGAACAGCATCCGGATGGCCTTCACGTTCGTCTCCCTGCGAAGCCGGTCGGCGAATATGCTTACGTCATCCGCATCGAATTGGCGGATTCCAACAAGCCACAGTGAAAGGATTCGCCCCATCCTTACAGCTCATCCCCTGCTTCGTCTTTTCTTGGGCAGCATTCTCCAAGAACCCGCCCAACTCTTCGTTTAACTCTCTCACGCCCTGCTACTTTCGGAAAAGCGATCGAAGCCCGCTTCTTATACTTCGTAGCAAAAACATCACACCACCTTAAGAAGCCTCGAGAATCCTGGCGATTGACTCGCTCATCGGCCAAACTGTTTCGCACTGCCGGATCATCGAGAAGCTCGGGGGTGGCGGCATGGGCGTTGTATACAAAGCCGACGACACGCGCCTCAACCGTTTCCTCATAATGTCCCCAATAACACCCACTATCTTTACTAATGTCCTTTACTAATGTCCACTATTGAGGTCCATATACAAACTTTTTCGTAGCTCCGTTGACGGGTATCAGAGCTTTGTCCGAAACTATTTCGCTCAGCGGGAAGTGACATCGGGAGTCTCCTGCAAGTGATGCCATGGCCAGTGTTTCACAACATGACCGACCATCAGATCGAATCCATCAACGAGTATCTAAGTGCGATCCCCTGCATCGACAATACATTTAGCACGCCGCCGGCAGGCGCCCCCGACGAGCTACGCAACGATTGCGGCGGTGACCCACAGGTCAGTGGCCAGGATAGCCATTCGGCCGCGCGTCGCAGGCCAAAGCCGTAAACGCGTCACAACTGTCAGACTCCCGAGAAAAACGGGGTACGAGGATATTCCCTCTCCGATTCTCCAACCGACAGCACGCCTGCTTGAAAGGCAGGTGCTCTAGTTCAAGTTTGATCGTTTACTATCGGAGCAGAGGCTCATCGATCCCAAAAGACGTGCGCGTGAGCCACAAATATCTTAGAATCAAAGCAGTGCGCCCGTAGCTCAGGTGGATAGAGCGTCTGCCTTCTAAGACTCCCCGCACGAAGAATCAATGACTTAGCCGCAAATGGCTAAAATTAGCAGGAATGAGCAAATCCCTCATTTCATAGTGCTTCAGCGTACGGCTTCGCCAGACCTGATAACTCCTGCTAGTTTGAGGGTGGTCACAAAATTGGGCACAGCAGCGTGGGAGGATGGTGCGTTGTGCAGCCCACCAGTCACCGCCTCTCGCATTCTGCGTATTTAAGATTGTGAAAGCACAGAAAGCACAGCACCTGTAGCGTCTGGTGGACATCGGGTGAACCTGTAAGCCGGATGCAACCGCGGTGTATTGCAAACATGCAAGTTACTGATTTCATTCAACCGAAAATCGTCAATGATGTCAGTTTTGGCAGTGAAGTCAGGATTCTTGCCACAACCTTGCCACAATTCTGTTTGCCGAAATTACTTCAGCTTCGCGTACTCCGCCTTGGCAGCGATGAGGATAGGAATGTCAGGGTCGGCGTCTTTCCAAAGCGTGAGGAAATCCTGATAGGCGGCCTTGGCTTTGGCGGTGTCGCCCTTCATCGCATAGGCTCTGCCGATTTGGAGATGCGCGAGTGCGCCGATAGGGTAGTTGAGCACAATTCCGCGATGGTCGAGGATTTTCTGGAATTCGGCGGCGGCTTCGCTGCCCTGATGGGCGGACAGATAGGCTTCTCCTCGAACAAAAACGGGATATAAGGCGTTCCAGAAGTAGTCGCCGGTGAATGTTGTCCGTCCTAACTCGTATGGCACTGCAGCTCTAAGAATCTCTATGGCTTCTTTAGCATTTCCTCGATTGAGCGCAAGATTTGCGCGGAGGCTTGGCAGGTAATTGAATTGCACGATTGTGGCTTCCGGGAACCGTTTGTCCAACCCCTCAGTCAGTTCTTGTGCCCGCCCGTTGTCTCCGGCATACGCCAAGGCGAGCGCAGAGCCATACACCACATCGACGCCTGCGGAATGTTCCATTGCCTGCGCGGCAAGCCGCCGGGCTTCCTCGGCGTTACCAAGCAGGGCCTCCCTTAGTCCGGAGGTGGCGGAAAAGGTCGCGGCCTTTTCTTGTTTTTCTGTCCGTTCCGCTGATTCCATCGCCCGCCGAGTCAAATCTTCCGCCTCTCTGAGCCGCCCGGAATAGGCAGCGGTATCCGCCTCATTGGCTAGTAACGTATCTTCTATCTCGGGCTGACCTGCCGACAGCGTGACCTGCTGTTTCATTCCCGCTGCATCATTCTGCAAAAAGGCCATCTGGTAGAGAGCAAGAGGGTAGAAAAAGTGGTACAGTTTGCGTTCGAAAGCTTGCCGATACGTCGCGTTCGCGTCATCGAGGCGATTCAGAGCCATATCGCCAAACATGAGCAAGACGTAGGAGACCGAATAGTCCGGTTTTAAACGAATTGCCTCTCGGGCTTCTGAAACCACTCCATCATATCGGCCCATCTGCGGGTAGATTCCGCCCGACAAGTAATCATGCGGCATCTCAGCGCGGGGATAATCCTGTGCCCAAAGCTTGCAGGATTGTTCGGCTTTTTCGAGGTCCCCGGTAACCTCTTTGTAGTAGATGGCTGATATAAAGTACTTCTCAGGCTCACTTGCGCGGTTACGCAGTTCGTATGCCTTGCTGGTATAGTCCGCCGCGATGCTGGGTTCCCCGATGGAGGTGAACCAGACACCCAACCAAGCATAGGCAACTGCAAAATTTGGGTCGAGTTCGATAGCGCGTTTAAGAAAGGGAATAGCAAGTGGGGGGGAAGCTGCAACACGGCCGGAGCTAAACGCTTTTAGGGCTTCGAGCGACGGCGTGGTCGCTTGTTCTAGCGGGGTATCGAATTTTTGCACTGTGCTCAGGGACTCGCCCAGCTTGTTCCGCATCTCCGATGCCGTCTTCCCCAATGCATCGAGCACATGATTCTTGTCGCTCGCCTGTGCTTCCGTGCTCGCCAGCGTTTCCCCATTTGAGCAATTGACCGTCTTGAGGGTCAGAAGGTATGGCGTACCAATCTGAGCTATCGAGCCATTGAGGACAGCGGCGCTTGCCGTCCGCTGGCAGAGTTCCCGCGCAATCTCGGGCGTGAGTCTCGCATCCGGCTTCTGACCCATCATCTGGAGGGTCTGCTGGATTTTCTGGTCGGAGACAATGCTCAGGAAGGGTGACTGTTCCAGTTGTACGGAGAGTCCTTGTCGCAGCGTGCCATCAAACACCGTGTCTCCCGTCGTGTTCGTGAAATCAGCGAGGACGATGGTGTCCTTGTCCGTCAGCGCGTGCGCCTTGCGGGAGAAAAACAGCCAACCGCCCACGGCTAGTCCGATGACCACAATTGTTGCGCCAGCGACCGCCGCCCAACCAAACCGAGTAGTTTTCAACTCGGCGTGGCTTGTAGCGGTGGCTCTACGACCCGCCTCTGTGTCTCGCTTCAGCCGCTGTAAATCCGTGCGAATTTCTGCTGCGCTCTGGTAGCGCAGCTTGCGGTCTTTCTCCAGCGCCTTGTTGATGACCTCTTCCATCTTTGGGGAAACGTCGGGATTCAGTCGCACGGGTTCAACTGGTCTGCGATTCAGAATCGCTTCCGTAATCACGCCGGAGGTATCGCCACGGAAAGGCCGAAGCCCGGTCACCATTTCGTAGAGCACCACACCAAAAGAAAACAAATCCGTTCGCGCATCTAGCTCTTCGCCCCGCACCTGCTCTGGTGACATATACGTGATGGTGCCAATCGCTGTGCCCGGGCGCGTGAGCAGGTCATGCTGGCTGACTGTGGGCATAGCCGAGACATTCACGGCACCGCCCGCGGGAACAAGCTTAGCTAGACCAAAATCCAAAATCTTGGCGTGTTCGCGCTCAGTGACGAAGATATTGGCAGGCTTGATGTCGCGATGAATGATTCCCCTGCTGTGAGCCGCGCCAAGTGCGTCCACAATTTCAATGCCCCATTCAAGCACTTCACTAAGCGGAAGCGGTTTGCCAGAAATTCGGTGCTTCAGCGTTGCGCCGTCGAGGAACTCCATCGCAATGAATTGCTGGCCATCTTGTTCACCGATGTCATAAATAGTGCAAATGTTAGGGTGATTTAATGCCGATGCGGCCTGTGCTTCGCGGCGGAAGCGCTCCAGAGCAGCGGGGTCGTGGAGCAACTCGGCAGGAAGGAATTTCAAACCCACGGGACGGTGGAGCCGCGTGTCCTCCGCCTTATAAACGACACCCATGCCTCCGCCACCGAGCTTCTCGATGATGCGGTAGTGCGAAATGTTCCGGCCAATCATGCGTTGAGACTGGCGCAATCTTAGGTTTCACCATCAACCAAGTCAACGTGTGGAAAGTTTGTGTCGGCGCAAAATGAGAATGTCCGGTTTGTGCAAAGTAGAAATATCCGCTTTCATGGATGGCCGAGTGGCCTAGACGAGAAGTCCTCGAAAACATGAAGAAACTGGTGGATGAGTCTGTAAGCCGGATGCAACCGTGGTGCGTTGCAAACACGCAAGTTACTGATTCCATTCAACCGAAAATCGTCAATGATGTCAGTTTTGGCAGTGAAGTCAGGATTCTTGCCACAACCTTGCCACAATTCTGTTTGCCGAAATTACTTCAGCTTCGCGTACTCCGCCTTGGCAGCGATAAGGATAGGAATGTCAGGGTCGGCGTCTTTCCAGAGCGTGAGGAAATCCTGATATGCCGTTCGGGCTTTGGCGGTGTCGCCTTGCATGGCGTAAGCGCGGGCGAGGCCGAGATGTGCGAGTGCACCGATGGGTGCGTTGAGAACAATTCCACGATGGTCGAGAATTTTCTGGAATTCAGTGCCGGCTTCGCTGCCGTGATGTGCGACAAGATAGGCTTCGCCGCGCACAAAAACGGGATATAAGGCGGTCCAACCGTAAGTACTGCCTGTCGTCTGTCCTAGCTCATACGGCGTGGCGGTCCTGAGACTCTCAAGGGCCTCTGAAGCATTTCCCTTGCTGACCAGGAGCTTTGCGCGGAGTGTTGGGAGGTAATTGAACTGCACGAGAGTGTCTTCCGGGAACCTCTTGCCCAAATCGTCGGTTAGAGCTTGCGCTCGCCCGTCCTCCCCCGCATACGCCAAGGCGAGCGCAGCGCCGTACTGCACATCGCGGCCTGCCGAGCGCCCCATTGCCAAAGTGGCACGCCGTCGTGCCTCGTCAGTGTTGCCGAACAAGGCTTCCCGCAGACCAGACAGGGCGGAGTACGTCGCGGCAGGTTCCTTCTCTTGTGCCCGTTCGGCGGAATCCATTGCCCGCCGAGAAATCTCTCGGGCGCTTCTGAGCCGGCCGGAAAAGGCGACTGTTTCTGCTTCCAAGCCCAGCAGTTCGTCCTCTATTCCCGGCTTGCCCGCCGACCTTGTTACCTGCTGCGCCATCCCCGCCACATCGTCCTGCAAAAAAGCAATCTCATAAAGGGTGGGAGGAAAGAAAGCGTCATCAAGTTTGCGTCGGAGCGCTTGCCCGTACGCTGTCTTCGCCTCATCGACGCGATTCAGAGCCATGTAGTTGACCATGAGGAGGGAATAGGAGATGGGATTAACCGGATTCAAACGGACTGCCTCCCTGCCTTCTTCAACCGCTTTCTCATACTGTCCAAAGACCGGGTAAATTATCCCCGATAAGAAACTATGCGGCATCTCCGAGCGCGGATAAGCCTGTATCCAAATCTCGCAGGATTGTTCGGCATTTTCCATGTTCCCGCTAACCGCTATACTGAAGTGAGCGGAGATAAAATACTTCTCTGCCTCACTGGTTCGGTCGCGCAGTGCGTACGCCTTTCGGGTGTAGTCGGCAGCGATGCTGGATTCTCCAATATCCCCATACATGCGGCCCAACATTGCGTAGGCGAGGGCAAAATTCGGGTCGAGTTCGATGGCACGCTTGAAAAACGGAATAGCTGCACCCGAACCGGTTGCGAATAAAACCTTCTTGCCCGAGCTGAAAGCTTTAAGGGCCTCCAGCGACGGAGTAGTGGCTTGTTCAAGAGAAGTATCAAATTTCTGAACAGTGCTCAGCGACTCGCCCAGTTTGTTCCGAATTTCCGAAGCTGCCTTTCCCATCGCATCTAGCACATGGTTCTTGTCGCTCGCCTGCGCTTCCGTACTCGCCAACGATTCCCCGCTGATGCAGTTCACCGCCTTGAGGGTTAAGAGGTACTCCCTACCAATCTGCGCTATCGAGCCGTCGAGAACCGCGGTGCTCGATGTTCGCTGGCAAAGTTCCCGCGCAATCTCCGGCGTGAGCTTTGCATCCGACTTCTGGCCCATCATCTGCAGGGTTTGCTTAATTTGCTCGTCAGAGATAATGCTCAGGAAGGGGGATTGTTCTAGTTGCACGGAAAGCCCTTGCCGCAGTGTGTCGTCAAACACCGTGTCTCCAGTCCGGTTGGTGAAATCTGCAAGAACGATCGTGTCCTTTTCAGTCAGCACGTGTGTTTTGCGGGAGAAAAACCACCACCCGCCCACAGCTAGTGTGACAACCACAATTGATGCGACAATGACCACCGCCCATCGAATGGGTATCCCGGCACGCTTCAACCCTGTCTCGGCTGCTGCGATGGATGCCCGACCCGAATCTGAATCTCTCTTCAGCCGCTGCAAATCCGTGCGAATATCTGCCGCGCTCTGGTAGCGAAGCTTGCGGTCTTTTTCCAGCGCCTTGTTGACGATGCGCTCTAGCTCCGGCGGCAAGCCAGGATTCACTCGTGCTAGCGCGGTCGGCGCTCGATTCAGAATCGCGTCATGAATGACGGCAGCATTTTTACCCGGAAAAGCCATCCGTCCTGTCGCCATCTCATAGAGCACTGTGCCGAACGAGAACAAGTCCGTCCGTGCATCCAGTTCTTCACCACGCGCCTGCTCCGGAGACATATACGCCACCGTGCCCATCGTAGAACCGGGGCTGGTCAAGTAGTCTGCCCCCGTGGCGGTCGGCATTTCGGAAACACCGACGCTCATGCCAGAAGGAATAACTTTCGCCAGACCAAAATCGAGAATCTTGGCGTTGCCCAGTTTGGTCACAAAAAGATTTGCTGGCTTGATGTCCCGATGGATGATGCCTTGGGCATGTGCTGCCCTGAGCGCGTCTGCAATTTGAATTGCGAGTTCCAGCATCTCGTCGAACGGAAGCGGCTTGCCAGAAATTCGGTGCTTCAACGTTGCGCCGTCGAGAAACTCCATCGCAATGAAATGCTGACCGTCTTGCTCGCCGATGTCGTAAATGGTGCAGATGTTTGGATGATTCAATGCCGAAGCGGCCTGCGCCTCGCGACGGAAGCGTTCCAGAGCAGCGGAGTCATGGAGCATTTCAGTAGGTAGGAATTTCAAAGCCACGGCACGATGTAACCGCGTGTCCTCCGCTTTGTAGACAACGCCCATACCGCCGCCACCGAGCTTCTCGCTGATGCGGTAGTGCGAGATGGTTTGGCCAATGAGCGAGGAGGAGTCCGCCATTTGGCGCACATATTAGGTTGCGCTAATAGACAAGTCAACGAACCCAGACACGAACCCGGACTGCTTGTCGGCGCAAAATGAGAATGTCCGGTTTGTGCAAAGTAGAAATGTCCGAACCCGGACTGCTATTGCAGCTCCATATAAGGGGCTTGACGGTTCAACAAGACTGAACTGATGTGCATGTGAAACGGTTTTTGTGTCTGTTAACCACTGCGAACACTAGACAATCGTACCACGGTGCTATACACTGTTATGTGTGAGAAAGAAGCTCACTGCTATACGGCTGAAGCCTGAACAGCTTCAAAAGCTGGGGAAGATTGCAGTCCGAGAAGACCTTCCTGTTTCATGGTTGATTCGCAAAGCGATTGATGAGTTTCTGAAGCGCAAGAAGTAAGCGGGACGCGCCGGTGCTTCTAACACCGACACGCCCCTGACCAAATGACCTACAGAGGAGGTCGAAATGGCTGAACAAAAGTTATCACCCCCGTGTGCACGTCCCAAAACTGAATTGTCGGGTAAGTCCAGTCCTGCCAAACGTGCAGCCATCTACACGCGTGTTTCCTGCGGAGACCAGCATCCAGAAACACAGCTTTACGACCTGCGCGAACTAGCTAAACAGCGCCGATATGAAATCGTGCATGAGTATACGGATACAATTTCAGGCGCAAAATCGAAGCGTCCCGGACTAGACCAGCTTCTGGCAGATGCCCGGAGGCATCGCTTCGACGTCGTTCTGGTCGCCGCGTTTGATAGAGTTGCCAGAAACGTTCGCCACTTCTTAGAAGTGCTCGACGAACTCAACCATCTAGAAATCGAGTTTGTGAGTTTGCGGGAAAATATCGACACTGGCGGTCCATTGGGTCGTGCGATGGTGGTGATTGTCGGAGCCATTGCTGAGCTGGAGCGCAGTTTAATCGTCGAACGAGTCAAGGCCGGAATGCGGCGAGCAAGATTGGAAGGAAGAAGGATAGGCCGTGCACCGCTCAATGTTGACCGCGCCACGATTGTGAGCGACCGCATTTCCGGCATGAGTCTGACCCAAGTGGCGAAGCGCCACCGGGTTTCACGAGCCACAGTTGTCCGGCTTGTAAAGCAAGCGAAACAGTGTCAAGCAGCAGTAGCCGCTTGAAGAATAGCTCAACGCACGGTCAGTTGAACTAACTGGTCTACTGTTCGACGTTGAAGTAAATCTTTGTGGTGGCGCGGTATTGGCGGCGGTGCTCTGTGCTTAAAGTGCGAACAACCGACGCTGAGGGTGCGGCAACTGCCCTGTTTCGGAGCGGCGGTGTTTACGCCGAGATGGTAGAACAGCCACGCGAGTTCCGCGAGTCAGGGGCTTATCCTGCGTTTCGAGTGCATGCACAGCAACGTTGAGCAAAACAATGTCTGCAGCTTGGGCTGCCGCAAATCCGCGCACTACCGCAACACGCTCCACTCGTGCTGCACGTTGCCAGTCAAGCGCAGCGAGTAATGCCGTCATGCTGCTGGATTGGTCACGCCGAAGGCTGAGAATTTCGGCTGCGACGCTCGTGAGTTGTTGGTCTCGGGTCGCCATGGCCGGAGACTACGCCATGCGCGGCAAGGGCACAATAGTACGTCGCCGAAAGGCGGTGGAAAACTCCCCGACACAGCACCGATTTGCCGGTGGGGACCTATCTCCCCATCGTGCTACCTTCTTTCTGCACCGGGACGGTGGAACAGAAGGATGTAGATGGTATCTGTGAGGGACCCGTTCAGTCTGGCGACCAGGTATACGCCTTGGATGAGACTCCCGGCGTACGGGCGGCGTTCGCAACGGTCATTTTCCTGAACCGTGAACTACTATAAGCGACCGCCAGACTTATTGTGTGACTCCAGTCCAAGAAAATGGGGGCGCCACTTGACCATTGCACGGCGGGAACGCTGACCCCGGCGTCCACGCGCCAGAGTACGGCGCAACAAAGTTATTGTCGGTCATCTTGAGAATATTTTGTCCTGCCGTCGTATTTATCGACAGCACCAACTTTTCTTGCTCGCCATTCCATTCGAGGTGTGGGGCGATGTTTATGGTCTGATTGGTCGCCGTGGGGCATCCTTTGGAGCAGTTGGCCTGACGATATGGTCAGGGTGTTGATTCCATTGAGCCATTCGGTCTGCTTAAGCGTGACAATTAGACTGGCAACCGCCAGCGCACCGCTTGGGCCTGTGCCGAAGCCAAACAGATACGACCCGCTCATGTCAGGTACCGACGGCGGCGGTTGGGGGGCCAGGTTCGCCGCATACTACGAGGAACTTTCTGGTAGTCCGATTACGGGACAACTAGGCAGATTTCTTCCAGGGATTCAATTCAGTCATTGCAGCTTTGCATACTCCACCTTCGCTTGCTTCAGGATGGGGACGTCCGGGTCGGCGTCTTTCCAGAGCGTGAGAAAATCCTGATAGGTTTCCTTGGCTTTGGTGGTGTCGCCTTGCATGGCATCGGCGCGGGCTAGTCCCAGTCGAGCCAATGCGCCGATGGGGGCGTTCCAAACCAGCCCCCGATGGTCAAGAATTTTCTGAAATTCAGACGCGGCCTCTTTGCCTTGGTGTAACGCAAGATACGCCGTCCCGCGAACGAAGGCGGGATAAAGGGACATCCGGGAAAGAGGGGAGGAGACCTCACCCAGTTCAAACGGCGTAGCAATTCGCAGACCCTCGATGGCCTTTCTAGGGTTCTTGAGGTCGATTGCAAGTTGTGCGTGGAGAGTCGGGAGGCAATTCATTTGGACGATTGTGTCGTTCGGGTAACGCTTGTTCAAATCATCTGCCAATGATTTGGCGCGAAAGGTATCTCCCACCAGAGCCAGTGCCAGCGCTGCTCCATACACCACGTCTTGTCCTTTCGAAGAGTCGAGCGCAGAATCGATGTGGTTTCTCGCCTCTCCCTTGTTTCCAAATAGTGCTTCTCTCAGCGCTGCGTATGCTTCAGCGAGTGCCGGGGTCTGTTTCCTATGCTGTCGCTCTTCATTAGCAACCGCGAGACCAGAGAGCGTCCGCGCGTCCTTCAGCTGCCCGAAATAGGCCGCGGTATCAGCTCGGAAGGGCAGAAGCGCGTTTTCCCCCGACTTCTCAAAAAGAGTTTCCTGTTGCGCCATAGCGACCTTATCATTTCGAAGAAAAGCCAAAACATAATGAAGTACGTACGGGTCAAAGTTCTTGGCTTTACCCTCATCAAGCACAGCCTGCGCATCTTCGAAGCGGTTCAGTCGGATGGTCGCAATAATCAAATTTAAGTAAATTACGTAACTCCTCGGGTCTAGGTCGAAAGCCTGACGATATTCTGTTTGAGCCTTGTCATACTCTCCAAGTTGGTCATAGAGATTGCCAAGCATGTTTCGAACTTTGTCTTCTCTTGGGTATAACTGTGCCCAAACTCGAAGCTCCTGCTCCGCTCTTTCGAGGTCTCCAATAACATGTTGATAGTAGAAGGATTCTATCCACAGTCGCTCTTGTTCACTCACGTTTGCGCGAAGCTCGAAAGCACGAGTTGCATACTGATTGGCTTGAGAAGTCTCGCCTTCGTTCCCGTAACATGACGCAAGACTGAGATAGCCCAAGGCATAATTGGGGTCGATTGCTAAGGATTGCCGGTAAAACGAAATGGCGCCTAAACAATCGCCTTTTTCTTTAAGAGCGCGGCCAATTGAGTGGGCCTTGAGCGCTTGCAGCGATGCTGTAGTTTGCTGTTCGAGAGGCGCGTCGAATTTCTGAAGGCTGGCCAGCGATTCGCCAAGTTTCTTCCGCATTTCCGAAGCTGTTTTCCCCAGAGCATCAAGTACAAAGTTCTTATCTTTCGCCTGTGCTTCCGTGCTTGCTAACGATTTGCCTGTTACGCAGCTGACAGCCTTGACAGTCAGAAGGTACTGCGTACCAATCTGAGCTATCGAGCCGTCGAGAACAGCTGCGCCGCTGGTCCTCTGGCATACCTCCCTCGCAAGGTCAGGAGTCAGCTTCGCATCTGGTCTTTCATTCATCATCTGTAGGGTTTGCTGGACTTGTTCGTCAGAGATAATGCTCAAGAAGGGCGACTGTTCCAGCTGGAACGACAGTCCCTGCCGCAGCGTTCCGTCAAAGACCGTGTCGCCAGTCGTGTTCGTGAAATCAGCGATGACGATGGTGTCTTTATCTGTCAATTTCGCGGACCGGTGAGAGTGCCAGTACAGACCGCCAATTACCAAGCTACCCGTTAGCGCCACAACCGAGGTCGCAGCCTTCCAACGGGAAGCACGTGCTTTCCCTTCGGTCGGTAATTGGCTCGCTGACCCATCTTTTTGACTTTGGCTGGTTGACCTTGCGAAGGTGTCCGATTGCGCTCGCGCATCCCCAGCAGTTGCGGCTGCCGAGCGTCCAGTGTCTATGTCGCGCTTTAGCCTCTTTAAGTCAGCGCGAATATCAGAGGAATGCTGATAGCGCAGATTACGGTCCTTCTCCAGAGCCTTGTTGATGATATCTTCCAGGTTTGGAGGTAGGTCAGGATTGAGCCGGACCGGAGGTACAGGCGTTTTTTCGAGAATCGAGTTAAAGATGACACCGGAACTTTCTCCCCGAAATGGCAGAGCGCCTGTCGCCATCTCGTACAACACAACACCGAAGGAAAACAAATCTGTCCGTACGTCTAATTCCTTGGCCCGCACTTGCTCGGGAGACATGTACGCCACTGTCCCCAATGTGCTGCCCGGGCTGGTCAGGTGGTCAGGGTCTACGTCCTGTGTGGCGAGCGTTTCGCCATCGTCAGAAATTCCCCTTAAGGAACTGACCTTGGCAAGACCAAAGTCCAGAATTTTGGCGTGTCCACGTCCGGTCACGAAGATGTTTGCCGGTTTGACATCCCGGTGGATAATTCCCTTTGAGTGGGCTGCGTCCAGTCCCTCGGCTACCCCAATTGCCACATCCAGCAACGCTTCGAGTTCCATAGGGCGACCGGCGATGGTGTGTTTCAGGGTCTTACCTTCGAGAAATTCCATCGCGATAAACCGTTTGCCAGCATGTTCGCCTATTTCGTAGATGGTGCAGATGTTCGGATGGTTCAGAGCTGAAGCAGCGCGGGCCTCTCGACGGAAGCGCTCGAGGACTTGTGGGTCCTTGGCGACGTGTTCCTCCCGCAGACCCGACCAAGTACCGCTCCGTTCAGGATGGACGTGACTGGCAGAATCCATACTTGGTGGTTCACGCAAACGGCATTGACGCACTACCGACCAATGCGGCGACCGAAGCTCCGAGGATGTCACCAGCGGAGGTGGTCGGATACTTGGAGAAGCTACCGTCTATCGCATGGCGGTACGGCCTTGTCGTTGCGGTGCAGGAGAGCGGTGTACGCGGTCTCGGCGATGATGCCCAAATCAGACAAAATAGAGAAGAACTGCAGCGCCTATTAACAGAAGCTGGGGTGAAGTTTGAATTGTGGCCTTCCGCGTAGAAGACTCAACCTCTATGTGGGTAATGTGAGCCACTTGTACGATTATGCCGTTTACCAGGACATTACCACGCTGTAGGATTTAATTTGAGAGTAACCCATGAAAAACTCTGTCCTCACTTCTTGGTTTAGCTTCCTGGTCGCCTTACCATTGACCCTCGGTACTCAACAAGTTCCGCCTTCAATACGAAGCAGCACCACAGGAATAAGTGGAGACAAGAATCCTGAGAAAGTTCCGGTCCATGTAGCGGCATTCAGTTGGTTCCACACCGCTGCAGCGAATATGAATGACGGACAGCACTCTTATCGGTTTGCTCAGGACATGAGCAACACGCGGCTCAGCGAAGTGGACCAAAGCGTTCTGAGAGCCGCCGTGTCCGACTTCTACCTGAACTGGGCTCCGCTGCGCGCAGCATACAACGCAAAGGCTGAAGCGGGTAAGGCGACAGGAAACGACACCAGAGCATTCAACAAAGCAAAGTACCAGCTTGCTTTGGACGAATATGAAAAAGCCTTACAACAGATGTCGGCTGGGGGCGCGAAACAATTCGCTGCTTATATTGAGGGCTGGAAACATCGCATGTCCATGGACCCCGGGACTGGCAGCGAGTTGACTCACTGAAACTGGCGCAACTCCCGGGAAGTCGCAAAATCGGAAAAGTACGTACTGGCACCTGCGATGAGGATTTTGGTTCTCTGCGGAGCTAGGAATTGGCTCTTTAGTTGACAGAGCGTGCTATTGTGACTGGCATGGGAAGCGACCGAAATCCTCTCCGGAGTTTTGACTCTCTAATATGGGTGTTTGATGACATGGCCGCGTTCAGGAGACGTGTTTTCGCTAAAGTCGGCGAGAGGCCGCATGCACACAACGAGAAGGTCAATTGGGCTACCTTTGACTGCGCCGATTGCATTGAATGGCAGAAACGATTTGATGCAGCCTTTAAAGAAGAATTAGACAAGCTGAATAACCAACCTCCATTAGATTAGGCAACTGAAAAGGTCCACACAAGGAGACGCAACACTCATCCACATGCCTGGTTCGTCGCGAAATCGGAGAAGTAAAGTAGTACTTCACCTTGACGGGAACGCCGTTTACCAGGAGTTGTGGCTGCTTTTCAATTCTGGTTCCTCGTTGCTCGAGTCGGTGTCTAATGGGTAGAAACTCGACCCAATGCCCACACAACTACAACTACGCAAGGTCCTGCCAATTTCACAGACAGCGTTAGCAGTCGCGTTCGGCGGTTGGGGGTTGTGGGAACGCATCACTTCCATCAATGATTCGTGGCTGGGTTGGAACTCAACACTGAGATTTCACGTCTGGCCGTGGCCGTTCAAATTCGCCGTCGTTCAAAACACACCTGCATTTCTCATTGGACTGCTGTTGTCACGGCCCATCGATTCCTTTAAACCCGGACTTCCCGAATGGGTTTCACTGTTGCCGTCGCTTCTGCTGGTGCCTTTACTCTGGTATTTGATTGGAGTTTGGCTGGACCGGAAACGAGTTCTTGGGCGTACGAGTAGAGAAACCGTGGTGCTCATATTCGGCGTCTTCACCGCTGTTTCTTTGATTGTGGCGGTGAGTTCAGGATGGATTTTGGGCTCCTACACCCACGTTCATTCTCTTCGGCATCGTGTACTGGATTGCCCTGGCAATCGCCACGTATCTTTTAGGACGCCGTTGGGCGCGGGTTGCGGTCTAGTACGAACTTTCCGATTTCGCCGTTTACCAGGCATCTTGCGCGACACAGCAGGGAAACTGTTGGTTAAAAATCAATTTCTGTACGACATGTTCAAACACAAGGTATGGTCCGGGACTCTCTTCGGGGATTATTTTGTCTAAATCGTAATAAGAACCGAAAGCACTCCGAACAAGTTCATTCAATTCTGGAACACTGGAAAGGAGTGCCTCATTGATGTGTCGAGCGTGAGATTTTGGCTGTCCATTCCAACAAAAATAGCACAGCTTTCCCTACTTCCTGATTTGGTTCTCTACTTGCCCTTGATTGCCTGCACACGCAATTTCACCTCTGTGTTTGCGGGGTGCACCACGCCATCCTTTACAAATGGGAGAAAAATCCAGTTTCGAGCGGACGCAGCGATTCTTTCGCCAATTCCAGAGTTCGTGGCTTGAACGATTTCGGCTTGCTCTACCAACCCGTTTTGACCAATGCGCAACTTAATCTGCACGTCGGCGGCACCCTGAAAATCAGATGTCACCATGATTCTCTCGAAGTCACAGTAGAGGCATTGAAGACCTTGGGAAGGGGGAGCATCCAGGGGCGGAGCGGAAATTGGGGGCGCGATGGGAGAAGAAGTATCGAGATAGGCTGGCATCGTCTGAGTCGTTGTCGCTGCCGTGCACTTCAAGTCTGTTCCAACAGTGCAAAGTGTGCCTTTTGCGACTGCCCACTTTGCCGTAACCACCTTTTCGGGTGCAAAAGTCCAAAAACTTACAGGGGACGTCGGTGGAAGTTGTACTCCTGCACCGTCCCAGTAGAGGCACCCTTGCGAATTACATTCAGAGAACTCATGTTTTGACCACCTCGGCAAATGCATCCATTTTTCTGCATCGGGCGAGTGCATGACCAGAGGAACTCCGTAACCCCCGCCGGGTTTGTCTTTCTCAATCACTTCCATACCTGCGAACCAATACTCGCCACCGTGGGAGGAAAGTTTTCCGAGACCCGTGCTAGGAATTTCCGACACGGCCCACTTCGTTCCTCCATCTTTGGTGAGGAATAATTTGTAGGCATATGCGGATGAGTTCCCTTGACTCAGAACGATTGCCATATGGTCCGCATCAGGGGCAACGACTGTAAGGACCTGAGAAAATCCCTTCAAATCTTCGCTGGCTAGGTCGATTTGCACAGGAACCCATGTCGCTCCACCATCGCTGGTGGTGTAAATGTTTCGCGGCGTGTGGATGATGCCATGTTTTTCATCAGAGAAAGCAGCTTCGTAGACCACCTGAGACGGAACCTTGGCCGAGTCCCACGTGTTGCCGCCATCCCTCGTGATAAAGACCTGCCCCCCCGTCCCAGCGGCGTAACCAAATTTTCCATTGGCAAATCCGACGGTCAAAAGGAGGCTTCCGTTTTTTGCGCTGTGTTTGGCAGTCCATGTATTTCCTCCATCCACGGAGGTGGCAATTAGTTCATCCGCTCCACACACCCAAAGAGTCCCGTTGTTCTCAGCGATGTCCAACGCACGGGCTGGGAGTTCGACAGTGCGCCATTCGGAAGCCGAAGAAGCCGCCACATTGAGCAGCACGAGGATAAAAAATAGCTGTCTAAAGCTGACCAAATGGAAGTCCATTTTGTACCTCAGTTTGTTCTGAACCGCAGGAGCTTTGGAACAAAGCTGACAAGGCAGAACTCTTTTGGCAAGCCCACTCACCTAATGCAGTAATTCTATCAAGTGTGGTCAACTCCCGTGTAGTCGCAAAATCGGAAACTTGGGTACTGAACCCAACATGCCTACTGGTCGTCCTCGGTTGCTGCCAACGATTCTGGCGACGTGTAGTATTGTTCGAGATTTCGTCCACACCAGGGAC